>Ga0268250_10000408_pt1 | contig 20626 bp, 23 predicted proteins | sample AgamicAsSfe_FD_200448 | JGI IMG/M metagenome (GOLD analysis project Ga0268250, IMG submission 200448) | Agave microbial communities from Guanajuato, Mexico - As.Sf.e (v2) (version 2) | ecosystem: Host-associated > Plants > Phyllosphere > Phylloplane/Leaf | place: Guanajuato, Mexico | collected... | reverse complement strand
TCCCATGCCTCGGTCGACGTTGTTTGTGCGCGTGACACTGGAGAGCCGGAAGGGTTGTATCCTGGATCCTGGAGATTGTTTCCTCGATACTCGTCGTAAGTGTCGAATGGCGGGGCGTGGTGGGGGTTGTGATCTGCATAGGATTCTGTCAAGCTGTAGCCGTGATCCTGTGCAGCGGGAGTGTGCGAGTGCGAGTCGTCAAAGGGGCCCTGGTAGGCTCCTGTGGGGTTGGTATGGAGCAGCGAACGCTCGACCTCCTCATCAGACTCGTGCTGGTTGTGGTACTGCGGGTGCCGCCTGTCAGTCATCTTTTTGTCCATCTTTGACATTGTGAGAGAAGTCTGCGCACGTCGTTGTTTATGGCATCGTGGTCGTAGCCGCCTGGGACACCGTGGTAGGCCATGCTCGGCAATCTCTTGGATGGTTACCCCTTACTCGAGTGTCAAGCTTGGTACGGTATCAAAAGAGGAATGCAATGAAACAACGCCAAGTGTCAAGTCTGCGACGAGCGGGTGATGTGATCGAAGACAAAGAAGAAGGAAAAGAAGATGTTGAAACGACAAGAAAACTCTCCCTGTCAAGGGCGAATGACACTCGGACAAAGAAACAAGAAAGTTGTATTGCTCGTGGTCCCTGAGCCTCGTACGCAGCTCTCGATTTGCGGAGATGCAAGCCACCATTCTGAAACGACTGCAGCGCTTCGAAACACTCGCCCACAGCGATTCTCCTAAACTCTTGATTTCTCTCATTCAAGGCCTCTGCTATTTGTATCATCTGCTCCCCTCTGCTGTGACTATCATCTTCCTTGAACCACATCTCAATCTCTCTATTCCACCAGCGACCTCCACCGAGTCGTGATCCAAATATAGCTCGTTGCTGTTTTGACGCGCCCACCGCTCAAGCAGTGACCTCCTGTCACTTGGCAACTGAACATGAGACAACCTTTGAACCACTCAGCCTGCCTGACCGCCAACTGCCAATCCGCCTCCTGCAGCGACTCGCCATCTCTTGCAGACCACTGTGTCTCTCAACAGCGTCAGCACCATCGCCGCCACCTGATCTTCACCCATACGAACAAGTAACTTTTCAAAGTCCTCCGAATGATTCGCGTCCGCTCTGCGCTTTGACCGTCTTCACTTTACGCTGTGCATACTCAGCTAGCTGCGCCCCAGTTCAAACTTCTCCGTTGCCCTCTGTAACAGCACTCGAGCGTCGTCATGGGTGAATTGGTCATAGTTTGCTGCCATGCAATTTGCGTTGATACCTCGTAAGGCTTGACTTGTCTGCATTTGCCATCTCAGTTGTTTACGCCCTTTGCCCTCTCAGCAACCCGTATGAAGAATCGAGTTGGCTGCTGAAGCCTTTTCAGCGGTCCAATCTTTCTACTGGGAAGCCAGGTGAACATGAGACTTTTCTGCTGCATATCCAGGCTGGAGTGAATGCCCTCCGTCGAGAAGGCACCGTTCTCGTCTTCTCAGGCGCAAAGACCGAACGGGATGCGCCCTCGAGCGAGGCTGCTAGCTATTTGAACGTCCTCATGCAGTGCTTCGGAGAGTCTGACTTTGTGCAACAAGCCATGGCTGATGGCAGAATTTTGTGTGAAGACGCCGCAACAGACAGTTACCAGAACCTGCTCTTCTCTCTCGTCAAGTACTATGAAGTTGAAGAGGCGTGGCCACATATGATCACTGTCATCACACATGCTTTCAAAGAGAACCGCTTCCTTGTCCGTAATAGACAAATCCAGACTTTGGACTCAGGTGCTGACGAGAACAGGATTGCCATGCGGTTGCACTGAGATTGCTCAAAGAGAGGATACGCGTGCAGGGAATCAACCCTCCTTTTCCTCTTTCGGAATCACGAGAAGTCCAACAATTCGAGAAGGAGACTGTAGATTTGTTCTTGAGAGACCCTCACGGAGTTCGTGATCCTCTTTTGTCCAAAAGAATAGCAAGAGGATGGTCTACAGATTACGATCTGCTTCGCAATCTTCAAGATTCATCAGTCAGAGAGACAATACGAGATTGGCTGGATCGATGTGAGCGTGTAGAACATGACTCCTTACCGTGGATCACCAGGTAGCTCTTGACAATTCGGAGAGTAAACCGACAATGTTATGAGAATCATAAAATCGCAACAGGGTGGTGGTAGCGACCTGCCAAGACATTCGGAGAAGCATGTGAAATGTCCGGAGGACGAAGGCAGATGGGCGACAAGTTTTGCTCGACATGCGCCAAACCATATGGACTTTGTCGACATGCCTGCGACAGTTGCCGCGACCTCTATCGCTTCGTGGCATTCGTTTGCAGACCACAGGTAGGATTTGTCTGGTCAAGCCGTTCACCAAAAGCACATTCTGATCATTCACAGCAGCGGCGGCTGCTGATGGAGCAATCTCTCCTGCACTGCTCTCCCGAGCCCGGTCAATGGCCAAAGAGTATCAGGAAACCACGACTAAACTCGCCGAAAACTTCGACACGAAAGCAGCCAAGAGATTGGGAGAGCTCTCATCCGTCAACAATGCATTGCAAGAGTGGGAAAAGGCAAATAGTTCTTTGTCTGAACTGCGAACACTTCTCTCCGACCCCAAGACAGACAAGGACCTCGTTGAACTGGCAGAGGAGGATCTGGAATCTTCGCAGACCGACTTCTCACAAGCCTCTGACGCGCTCAAGCTTGCACTCGTGCCTCGCCATCCATTTGCCGATATGCCATGTTTGATTGAAATCAGGCCTGGTGCAGGTGGAGGTGAAGCTGCTATCTTCGCTGGTGATATGCTACGGATGTACACTTCATACTGCAGCCGCATAGGTCTGCGGACATCTCTGCTCAAATACGAAGACGCAGATGGTGCAGGCGCGGGATCAGATGCGCCACTCCAAGAAGCAGTGCTTGAAGTCGAATCTCCAGGCGCATACGGCATCTTGAGGTGCGAGGCTGGTGTTCACAGAGTACAACGAGTCCCCGCGACAGAAAGCAAAGGACGCACACATACAAGCGCTGCGTCCGTCCTAGTGCTACCATCTTTCCCAGCAGAACCTTCTCACGAACTAGGAGAAAACAGCTTCGACGACCCAAACAGCGACTACTTTGTCGACCCCAAGGATGTTCGTACGGATGTCATGCGTGCAAAAGGAGCAGGAGGACAACACGTCAACACCACCGACAGCGCTGTCAGATTGACTCATTTGCCTACCGGAACCGTCGTTGCCATTCAGGATGCACGTTCACAACACAAGAACAGAGAAAAGGCCTGGAGATTGCTCAGAAGTAGGATCGCCCAATCAAGGCGTGAACAAAGAGAAGAAGAAATGGTCGCTCTGCGCCGAAGCGTTGTCGGTGTCGCAAAGATGGGCAGAGAGAACAAGATCAGGACATACAACTGGGGTCAGCAGAGAGTGACTGATCACCGTAGTGGCATCAGTGTGCACGATCTAGACGATGTGCTTGTAGGAGGCATTGAACTCGAACGTGTCATGGAGAGTGTCAGAGAATGGCTCAGCGAGCAAGAGGTGCTGGGTCTGGCTGCCGAGGAAGAGCTGGCTGCTAAGAAAGACTCTTGAATTGTACTATAACTCGATCATTGTATAACATTACTCTCAACAGCACCGATGTCGGATGGGCCTTTCTTGCTTATACGTGCGACGACTTGCGACAACCCCAATTCCTGATAGCCGGCCGAGGTAGGAGTTGGGGTATGCGACCGAATAGGGAAGGTGGGATGAGCTCGGCCAACGAAGTGCAATGACAGACCTGCCATGCCCCGCCTCTTGTACGTTGTGTCTGCCGAACAGAAACAAATATCCCATGCCTATTTGCCGTCTCTGCATCATCCTATCTGCTAGATATTACGCTACTCGAGGACTCTACAAGCTGTATCCCCTGCTGTCATCTTTCTCTTGATATTCTCTTCTCCATTGAGACTACACGAATAATCACAAGACTCTAAGCTTTCCCCAGTTTCGAGACACCATGCCTCTCAATGCTCTAGCTATCTACCCTGCGGCGGATCCAGAGTTCATCTCGTTCCCCAGTCGCAGAAGTGTGGTCCACAGTACAAAGGGAATTGTATCGAGTTCACAGCCATTGGCCTCAAACTGCGGCCTACGAGTGTTGCAGCAAGGTGGTAACTGCGCAGTAAGTGCAGTCCACTATACACGGAAGACATGTACTGACAGGCTATGCAGGATGCCGCCGTCGCAGTTGCAGCAGGTCTGAACATGACCGAGCCCGGTAGCACGGGTATCGGTGGTGACATGTTCTGCCTGTTTTACGATGCAAAGACCAAGCAGGTGCATGCCTTGAATGGCTCTGGTCGCGCTCCTGGGAACGCAACATGTGAGAAAGTACGACAGTCTCTTGGCTTGAAAGAGGGTGAGAACGGCACGATTCCCATGAGCAGTGCACATGGTGTTACTGTGCCCGGAGCAGCAGCTGGCTGGGTCGATGTGGTCGAGAAGTTTGGCAGCGGAAAGTTGAGCATGGAACAAATCTTGACACCTGCTATCGAGCTCGGAGAGGATGGTTTCCCGGTTTCTGAGATCATGGGCTATTATGTGAGTCTTGAGTGTGTATGTTCAGTTGCGACACTCTGCTAACACGTTATGTAGTGGTCGAAAGCCGAGCAGTCGATCCGCAATGCCTCGCCCAACTTCGCCGAAATGCTCAAGAAGGACCCTAATGGAAAGGATGGCTGCCGCGCTCCAAAGCCTGGCGAGATCATGCGCAATCCTACTCTAGCCCAGACCTTCCGCGAAGTTGCCAAACATGGAAAGGCTGGCTACTACACTGGAAGAATCGCAGAAGAGTTGGTCAAGGTCGTTCAAGATTTGGGAGGCTTCATCTCTCTGGATGACTTGAAGAATCACATGGACAAGGGCAGTGAAGAGGTCGATCCCATCAAGCTGAACTACCGTGGACAAGGCATCGCAAAGTCGCACGGAGAGACGATGCACGACAAGAGCTCGGAAGGCGTTGATGTCTGGGAGCACCCTCCCAACGGACAGGGCATTGTCGCTTTGATGGCCTTGGGTATGCTGCAAGAGCTGGAGAAGAATGGCAAAATCTCCACCTTCACCGACAAGGATCACAACTCTGCCGAGCACATCCACGCTGTTGTCGAGACTCTCCGTATCGCGTTTGCCGATGCGAACTGGTGGGTGGCAGACCCCAACGTGGTCAAGGTCCCTTCCCAGGAGCTCATCTCCGAGCAATACCTTGCTGAGCGAGCTAAGCTTTTCGATCCCAAGAAGGCTGGTGACATCCCTGATCATGGCTCTCCTGCACACAATCACTCTGACACTGTCTACTTTGCTGCAACTGACAGCGAGGGCAACGGTATCTCGTTCATCAACTCAAACTATGCTGGTTTCGGTACTGCTATCATTCCTAAGGGCTGTGGATTCACCCTGCAAAACCGTGCCTGCAACTTCCAGCTACAACCAGCCAACCACCCCAACGTCTACGCTCCCAACAAGCGTCCTTACCACACCATCATCCCTGCTCTGATCACGAACAAGTCAGACCAGAGCTTGCACTCCGTCTACGGCGTCATGGGTGGTTTCATGCAACCCCAAGGACACGTCCAAGTACTGTTGAACATGCTCGTCTTCAAGATGACACCACAGGCCGCCCTTGACGCACCTCGTGTCTGCATTGGTGCTGGTATGCCCGACAGTGGTGATGTCTTTGACAAGACCGTTTACCTCGAAGATGGTATCTCGGAAGAGACTGCTGACAAGCTTCGTGCCATGGGTCATAATGTCGAGATTATCAAGGGACATGGTAGAGGCCTGTTCGGCAGAGGACAAGTCATCAGATGGCACGTTGACCCCGTCGAGGACCGCGGTATCTGGAGTGCAGGCAGTGATCCTAGAGCTGATGGACACGCCGTTCCCTGGATGTAAATTGTTGATAATGTTACCATACTATGAGATATGTCATGACCTATTCCGATCTTCTGCCCCTGATGCCACCAGAACACCTTAAGCTCTCTATCCAGAAATTTTGTCTCAGGGATAAATGGGGTAGAGTTCAAAAAACTGAAGGCCTCGGTCGACCGTTGCGAACAAAGGTCCATTTTTAGAAACGAGACCCTGAGAACCGTTGCAAGCCGATCTGTCAATCTTCTCGCCTTCTATTTTCATCCTTAGTCTTCTTTGCCGAACACAATTCTTCGAGCAGCAGCAACATCGTCTTTTTGTGAGTTCGTATGGAACAGGTTGAAGAGCGATATTCTCTGCATGACAGGGAACACATGACTATACGTAAGATGAGGATCATCTACATTCGAGCCTGCAATCAACAGATCATAAAGCCTCGGATGCCTGAAGAAAAGTGTCAACGCTTTTCGCAAGAGCCTCGAACTCTATCTCAAAAACCTGACCGCCACCGACGGGTAAAGTGCAAACGTGACGTCTGGCCTTAGGGTCTCCCACGTTGTCGCCCTGAGAAACGACACCACGCTGCTACCACAAATGTAGGTCTTCATCAACGGGGCTCGTGTTGCTCCACAGTCCATATCAAATATACTTTCCAGTGCGCGAAGCACAGAGCACGTCCGCCGATGAACTGGTGAAGTTTTTCTTTCTTTAGAACACGGTGAACACAAAGACGTCATGGTATGACTTGAGCTTCTTGAGGTGGCTAGAAAGATTGATATATAAGAGAGTGGAAGGAAGGGAAGTAAGTCTCTTATTCTCATCATCCAAACAATCATCTCTTCTACACTTCTATCATCAACAACATCTACTTCCTACCAAACCAATATCAACTCTTCACTCAATTACACAACCAACAAACACCAACACCGCAAAGATGAACTCCTTCAAGGCCGCCGCTATCTTCTCTTTCCTCGCCGCTTCCCAGGCTCTTGCTCTCCCTTATGCATGCAACCCTGCCCACCAGTACCCTGAGGGTGTCAAGTGTCTTTCGACCAACGGTGCCTTGAGCCTGGTCACCCCCACTCCCCAAGCTACCTACGCTTGCAACCCAGCACACAGCTACCCCGAGGACGTGAAGTGTGTCTCTACCAACGGCGCTCTTTCTCTCGTCACTCCTACTGCTCAGGCTACCTATGCCTGCAACCCTGCACACTCATACCCCAACGGAGCCAAGTGCGTGTCTACCAACGGCGCCCTTTCTCTCGTTACTCCTACCGCCCAAGCTACTTACGCCTGCAACCCTGCACACCAATACCCTGAGGGCGTCAAGTGTGTCTCCACCAACGGTGCCCTGAGCCTGGTCACTCCCACTCCCCAAGCTACCTACGCTTGCAACCCAGCACACTCCTACCCCAACGGAGCCAAGTGTGTTTCCACCAAGGGTGCCCTCTCCCTCGTCACCCCCACCGCACAGGCAACCTACGCCTGCAACCCCGCCCACAGCTACCCTGCCGGCGCCGTCTGCACCGAGGTCGCTGGCTCCCTGACTCTGGTCACTCCTTCGCCTACTGCCCAGGCCACCTACGCTTGCAACCCTGCTCACTCTTACCCCAATGGCGCCAAGTGCGTTTCCACCAACGGTGCTTTGAGTCTTGTCACTCCTGCTCCTTCTGCTACTCAGTATGCTTGCAACCCTGCTCACCAGTACCCTGAGGGTGTCAAGTGTGTTTCCACCAACGGTGGTTTGAGCTTGGTTACTCCTACTCCTGCACCTACCAAGGCCTAAGTGTGGATGACATCTGAGAGTTGAGGGTTATGATCTTTTGTACATATTTTTGTTTCTGGCATAGCGTTGGTTTGGAGCATTTAGAATAGAATAGAATTAGCATTGCATCATGAATTTGACTTGATCATTATTTTATCGAACACATACTACAACTCTCTGGTATCTACCGTGAAAGTGTGTCATATCATAACTACCAAGGTGCATAGTTGTGATAGGGAGTATTGATGTTCCTCTCTCCCCCTCGGGAAGAGGTAAAGAGCACGGTGCTCACTATAAAAATGCACAGTAATCTCTCAATCCAGAGTGTGTTCAAAGAGAGCCCAGGATGTATCTTGTCTCGAGGGACACTGCCTTTCTTGTCGAAAGTACTGTGCACTTCTACAGCGACATGCGTTGCAACCGTTTGCACAAGGGAAGGATGCAAGGAGGAGTTCTCCGTTATACTCTTCAATGAATAGGATACATGAACTTGCTATTGGAGCACCATGTTTTCCATGTCTTTCCGCAAAAACTACAGCCAGAAAGGCCGTCGATGCAACGTGAAGTATTCGAACAACAGCCACATACCAAGGACGTTCTCTGCATCACGAAAGCGTCTCTCAACCAGGAGCAAGGTGTCAACAAGCATAGCCACGCGGCCACGGTGTCACAGAATCTCGACGATGCACAGTTATCGGCCATCTCGGCCTGGCTCAACCGAAAAACGAAAAGCGGGCTGATTTGTGTGACACGAGCATGCAGCGTTGAAGGAAGATGCTGTGTAACGATCACGAAAAGAAACGCATGAAGCAGCGTGTGAAGGTATAGTGACATGCGGTATTTGAACAACAGGGACCCTACATCATCAATTCATATACGTTTACATCCCATACTTTCGCTAAAGTCAAATTCGTATAAAAGGAAAATGGCTTCACGAATTTCCAAAGACAGCGACACCATATCAGAAACAAGCACGCTGGCCAGCAGTACAGCAACGACAGACTTCGCCCCCAAAACCACAGCCAAACATAACAACTTTATTGCACTGCAGACGCTGCTAGAGACACCAGAGTTGCAGGCTACAACATCCTCAACAAATACCAGCGAAACTCTGGTGGAGTCGCAAGCTGTAATCGACAAAAGGAACAAGCGGCGGAAAATCTACTTTACCATAGGATTGACGACATTCATGTCTTGTGCTATTCTGGCGGCTATACTTGTAGTCATCTTCGGGCCGACGAGGGTCAATCAAGGCTAGACAAGGTGAGTTTCTGTAAGTTGTCAACTGTGACACTGCTGATTGGACTTAGAGTAGAACAATATCGACATGCGTCGCGTGAGCTCAAGGATATTTCATACATCGTGACTATTAGACGGCCTAGAAGAGAATCTTTTCACCAGTAACGCCACTGTACCCAGCCTTTGTCGCATTGATTACACCAGCTTTGACCAAGTCCTGCACAAGACCAAAGATCATACCATCACAACCTTTAGCCGCCAGAATATCGACACTGACAGGTAGGTACTCAGTTTGTTGTGTAATGTTAGACACATATGCTGCCTGTCCAATCGGTAACACAAAGTCAGGTACACCAGAGAAGATGGATATTCTGCTGGTGGAGAAACCAGTGGGTATGCCTGGAGGACTGCGGTAGGCGTTTCTGTAATTGGTGGTTCCTGAGTTGCCCACGTAGATACCTAGACTGTCGCTGCAGGTTTGGTTGTTGGCGGTGAAAATGGTGTCTTCGATCCAGTTGCCGAAGGTGGTTTTGTTGGCTATTGCGTCGACAATGGTGGACGGAGGGAAGGAAGCAGCCCAGCTCCAGCGGGCTAGTGGTACAGGGTTTACGAAGGGGAGGCGGCCTGAATTTGCTGCAGAATATTCGGCGTAGAAGGGATCGCGGACTGAGGATGTTTGTTGGCCGATAAGAATAGGATAGGTCAGGTTCATTAAGTCGGTTAGAGAGGATGTAACGTTTTTGGGATGCGCCTCCATCCATTGCTCGGTCAGGTTAAGACTTGTGGTGGTGGCATTGAGGAATGTGGTAAGCTTGTCCAGGAAGGAAATCAGTAAGCCATTAGCTTCAGAACTATTGGTCGTAGGCCAGCCTATCGTCTGAATCTTCGAAGGGTAATTGTGTGAGAGAGTGACGTTGTCACGGTACAAAACTTTGGATGCAGCAATCCAGATGTCGGGATGTCTGGTCAGGAAGCCGGCAGTATCGAGCTGAGGAGCCATAGGCATAACGCCTTCGAGCGGCACCATTCCCCACGTGGGTCTATTGCCGAAGAGGCCTTGCACTTGAGAAGGGTTTCTGATACTGCCACCAGTGTCGGATCCCAGCGTCAGATCTAGCCAGTCGTATGAAGCTGCGCCCGCACCAGGGCCGCTGGAAGATGATGATGTATCTTGGTAGCCGTCACCGCGAGGGTTGAAGGGCTCGTGATAATCTACCCAGTCCGCAGTCGCAACCTCTCCATTGGCAAATTGCGAGGTCTTCATCTTGCCCACGATGATAGCACCAGCATCGATGAGCCGCTGAACGGTGAGAGCTGTCTTATTTGCTGGAGGGTAGAAGTGGTACCATGCTCTGTTGCCATTAGAGGTTCTCAGACCGGCAATGTCGTAAATATCTTTGATACCCAGACGAACACCTGCGAGTGGTTTCTCATCCGTCTTAGTGAAGTAAAGACGAGAAGGCACTGCGATTGCCAGAGACTGGCCCTCGACATTGGCAGGCAATACTGAGAAACTGCCATTCTTGCTGGCAATAGTGGTTTCCAGGAAAGCGCCTTGGACATCGCTGAAGAGTCTCCAAGCTTCGTGGACGGCACCGGTGGAAGTCACAAAGTAAGGACCAGTTGGGATGGTAGAAACATTAGAGGCAAAGCCGGTAGAGACAACACCCACACTGCTGTTGCCAGACAGCTTTGGTGTTGAGAAGCTTGGGTACTTGTGACCTGAAATGCCCGAATATTGAACATAGACCGCTTCCAAGAACCCTTTGCTGAAGACATCGTCCGAGGATATATAAGATGCGATATCCTGGCCGAAGTCCTTCTCGCCATATCCGAAAGAATCGGCATTAACAACAGTAAATGGGAGCAGTCCGCCAGCGTGATCCAAGGCCTTTCTCAAGGACTTTGAGACACTAATCGTTGATACCACATCCGGAGGAATGTAATATGATGATCCATCCAGCTCGACAGTCTGACCAGTGGGCGTAAAGCTCCAAGCGAGAGATGTGCTAGCAACCTGAGAGAGTAGAAGCAGCGAAGCAGCGACAGACCGGTAGCAATAAGAAGCCATGTTGAGAGATGAGAGACGGAACGAGGGAATCCCTTACCACTTCTCTGAAAGGCGTTCTCTGGTTTTTATATCCTTCGGCATTCAACAAAATTTAGACTCATCGAAAATGGCAACCACGAGGGTAGCGATTAGTCACTTCCAACCTTCTCATACGAACTCTACCCCAACTTCATGTGCCGGCCAACACTAAAAGTTTGGTATACTCGCTGTGGGGCTCCATGATTAGAGATAGGCGCGATATGGCTGATATGCGTGCAGTTCCGATCTCCGAATCGAAGATAAGCCTGCATGAGTAGTGATGGGGCACGCTGTTGAAGCGGTCGCTATCTCAGTCACCAGCCGGAACAAATGCTGAATAAAGTGCTCATTCGAACTCCAGAGTGACTGTTGAATAATGCAGAGCAGTCATGAATAGGCGGACCTTTGCCTATCAATCCCGGCGAGGGCTGTGCAGAATGCTGGGCGTCTCTTGGACTCCCGGATAAGCTGGCGACCGAGACCTGTAGTGCTCCACTCTATATTCCTGTTCGGTGCATTTATGGAAGAGCAAGTCGCGATCACGTTTCATACTGCTGCTTGGTCGCTGGAGGGCAGACAGGGAGGTGGAGTTCTTGAAGTTGTCGACACATCGCAGAACCGGTTCGCTTGTACGCCGTTCGAGGACATTGAGTCGAATCTACTGTTCTGTAGTCGGATTTTCTGCGTTCTCTAGAGGATATGCTGCGTTCTCTAGAGCCACCTCACTCTAACACACTTGGCCATAGCTCCATTTCGTGCTGCCACCAAATGAACTTGTCAACATCTCGTCATCAGCATCCAGTATATCACCTGCCACAGACATAACAACATCCGATATCGAGAAGCACATAACGATAAAGAAGAGGTAAGAAGTATAAGGTAGGTGAATTATCATATTCATGAGCCGGCTGCGGCTATAATGTTCTCATAAAGTACATAACAGTCGTTCTCGTACCCCTTACTTGTTGGTAGGGTGGATACTCTCAGGTAGGGCCTCCTCAAGACCCTTGGGAGCGATGTTCTGGATGGCCTCAGGTACCTTGGAGGGACCAGTGGCGTGAGACTGGCTCTGGGAGCCGGTGTCATGAGCCTGAGGTTGTTAGGACAAAGACTCGAGATGGAACTTGGTCTTATACTCACAGCGTTGGGGAGAGCGTTCTCAACCTCCTTGGGTGCGTTCTGCTGGATCGAGCTAGGGACTGAATGCTATGTCAGAAGTGTTGCTGGGTAGAGATGGCGAATTGAAGCCTACCCTTGGAGTCGCCGGTAGCGTGAGACTGAGTAGTGCCAGACATGTTGATTGTGATTTGGTTGGTTGGATTGATTGAAGAGAGAAGTTATTGATGGATGAAAAAAGAAGAGCTTACTGAAGTAGAGATGTATACTTATATACCTTTGTCCTTGGAGCTCGGGCTACAGCTGCCCATCCTGGTGCCTGAGATCACGATGTAATGATGAGCCGAACATATCGCCCTGACCCCATAGCGTTTGCAGGGAGCATGTACATTTCGTCAATAAAGGCGTGACGGCTTGGCTGGAATGACGATATAACGATGTAGATGGTGCAGGCGATGAGGCTCGGCTTCTTTGTTCTCGGGAGATCACCCACCAAGGATCTACTCATCTTCCATCAGATAGGTGGATTCGCCTGCCTTTGGATACGTATCTTGTGCATCACGACAACACATTTGCATGTTTCGGGCTAACCATTACTCCACAGTCGGGACGTGACATGACATTGTCATGATGCCCCGCAACCGACCGTACGTGGCGTTCGGTTTGCGGGCTTTGTTTCCGCCCGAGTTGTCTGGACCTCCTCTGCTCCATTCAAAATCCGTCGTCATCACTGGCAGGCATCATGAGACACTCCATTGACAGACGGCAGGAGTGAGGATGATGCGAGGACTCCACAAGATGAGACGACTAGTCAAAGTCATGATGTATGAACAATAGAACGAGGCACAGACGCAAGAACAGCACTGATGGCAGCATCAATGTCACCATTGCACATTGGAATTGCCTAATGGGAATGGGAATTCAACTGGAGCACCCAGTCTACAAGGCCTAAACAACGGACGAGAGTCCGAACAACGACTTTGTTGTGCATAACTGTTGGCAACACACCACCTATTTTCATAGTGCGTATAAGAAATACCTTCTTACCTCCAGATACTACATCCCCACGTGCAAAGATATACCACGCGGATCCTATAGAAATGCACGGTTCCTTCTGCGAATAACGCGTCTCCATGGAGAGTCGTGATATTGTCGGCTCTCTATGGACTTTGCTGCCGTCTAGTAAGGACTGTGCATTTCCATAGCACTAGCTCCGCTTTCGTGTTGTTATGAGAGCCAGGTGTACACAGATCGATATCACCAACTTCTTGCGCAAAATTACGAGCAACAATGCCGAGGCAAACCCTCAAAGCTCAAGTCGCTCACCACGATTGGCAGTCCATTCAGGTATAATCCGACAACTCCTGGAAAGCGAGACTGTTCTACTGGAGACCTCTTTTTCCATTCTTGTGGCCGGAAGTACGTTTCGTCATTGTCAACAGCATGGTGTATACTTGCCTTCAGTCCCAAAAGCGTAAGGAAGACGTCGGTCGCACATCGAATTCTGGTCAATATCTGGCGCCATCATGGCATGTCTGCCGGCACAATGTCCGCCGTAGAGCACAACTACCGCCGAGTCCTGGACATCGCCAAAATACCTCAGGCGAGTAATGCCACGTCTTCTGGATTCGCTGGGTGCAACAGCGTGAGCATATCACGAGCTCGGTCAAGACCTTAACAGCTTCGATAGCTGCGGGCGATGACGAGGTGATCGAAGCGGTGCGTGAGCACGCAAGACACATGGCTATCCAAACCATCAATCACGGCTTAATGAAAGCCAGAAAAGGTCTTCCAAGGACCTCCAGATGAGTCAACTCCCGCGGAGCAGAAGGTCGGGTTTCGGAATTGGGGCGATACCCTATGTTGAGAGGACACACCCTCAATTCCTGAAGTTCGCTGGGATACCCTCAGCAAGTCGCGCGACTCCTGGTGGATGTCGTGTTTCTATGCAACAACGCAGTCATATCATAACCTTCAGCAAGACCCTATCAGCTTCACTGGCTGCAGGAGATGACGAGGGTGTTCAAGCTGTACGCGAGCACGCCAGACACGTAGCCATCCACGCCATCAATAATGGTCTTTACGCAGCAAGAAAGGAGATCAAAGTCGATTTGCAGATCTCAAAGCTTTCCGCAAAGCAAGAGATCGAGCTTCGGGGATCATTTGGCTTGGCCCCTACGGTTGTTCGAGAGGTGCGCTCCAGAGACATCGCGGAGACCGAGCTGCCCAATGTCCTCAGACCAGATTTCGTTTATAAAGGCTCGGTGCATGCCGAACGCAAGCGTAGAGGAAGAGGATCGTCCCATGCACTACGTGCAGTCTATATCGAGGACGACAAGGCTGGTATACGAGGAAAGGATGCCTTGGTCGAAATATTACTGGCACAGGTCTCACAGTGCTGTTCAGGTTTACTCCCACCACACATACACCAGCGCTGGATGAGCATGAAGAGACTCTGGGAGACATCCTAATCTCCGTTGCAGGAATCATGGTTTCCTCACCCTGATGATCAAAGGATTGCTGTTGTTGCCAGAGGGTCAGGAACCAAAACGCTTGAGTGCATGTTTTATTGTTGCCCGAAAATCACAGGAGCCAGCAGGACGCATTGTTCAACATCACAGAGATTAACAACAGATGTCAAAGGTTGGTAGCAGGTTCGTGAAGGCTTTTAGATAAGTTTTCTCATCCCAGTGTTATATTGAGTTTTCTTCACAAAGTATCTACGTATGAATCGAATGCAATGAGCAGAGCATCAACCCAACAGTCCAAACACAAGAGGAGTCTATGTAGTGCTATCAACCTTTGACGAACATAGAAACCAATACGTGAGCAGACACTTCAACGGCTCAAGTCGCCCGCCCAGCTCGGCAGGGTCCCGGTTGGAGATTTTTCAATGAAGATGCAGTTGAGAATTGCAAAGAAGAGCTGACAGCAGGCAAAATTGAACATCAGCGTTCTGCGCCAATACTCGGGGACTGTGCCGAGTAAGGGGTTGATGCGATGCTGCAGCCTCTCTGGTGCCGGCGGGAGAAGCGCTCTGCTGCCTGCCCAGGGCCTTCTCGGTGGAACAGCCCTCCATGAGCCGCGCCTCAATGCTTCAGGCACATAATAAAGTAGGTCCTCGAATAAAGTGACTAGCCAGAGCATGTTGACGACGATGCTGAATGCTCCAAGAGGTACGAATAGAGCATGTCGCCATTTTGCAATGGTTTCTGCATCTGTTGGCATGCCTACTACGAGAACAAGGACGAATCCTACATTCAGCGCGACAAAATACTGATAATGTCGCCAGTTCCGTAAAGACCAGTGCAAGTAAAAGCGCCATTTGCAGAAAGTGGATATGACAAGACCAATGATGATGGACGTGCCAATGGCGATGTTCATGTATTTGCCATCGCTCCCCAACAATCGAGGAAGCGTGGAAAAGGCCTCAAAAACTTGGACCCAGAGAGTGAACTGACAGATGTAAGCAGCGCACCATATCACATCCGCGAGCTGAAGTAGCCAATCCCCTATCTGGCCATCAGCGACGAACCTCTGAACGTCTGCTCGCGCCGTCTCGCTCTCAGCAGCCAGCCGCGCGATTCCGGAAACCACAGGTGCAGCTGAGAACATGGAGGTCCAAACCAAAACCCTGACATCAATGCCATTCGCAGCGAAGATTGTAACTGCGCCGAAGATAGCAGGAACCATCATAGCCGCTTCGACAACGAGACGAGGCATTTCCAGAAATGGGATATCGCCAGGGATATGTTGTCGCATGTTCCGGACATAGAGAACGCAAGATCGTTGAAAGCCCATGCGTCTATACAAGCCATAGATGAGGGTCACGAACGCGATCAGCACGTCGGCGGCGCAGATCAACGGAGAGGCTCTCGCCAGTGACATTGAACCCGAACATGGGAATTCGTCCGCGCCTGATCGTTGTTGTATCGCGTTGAACGCTAAAGCGAGGTATGCGAAGAGTATTTTTGTGCCTGAGAGCGATGCAGCACTGGGATCTGGTCCTGCTGAGTCAAACGGCACCGTGCCATTCGTGAGACTCATGTTGTTGGTAGCGATCAGAACCGCGGGGAAGTTCGAGTAGTTCCGGAAGTTCGAGGTCGATGAGGGGACAGTCCTGTAGACTGAGTCTCTAATGGATCGTCAGGGACACAAGTATGTGATCGGGTTGAAAGAGGCCATCAAGAGCTTGCAGGAAGGCTGCATATATGGATTTCCAGACCCAAGATTAACCAGAATATCAACCAGAAAGATCTTGTGATCCGATCAGTCAACGGCACGGAGCTGTGTAGTGTCCCTATTCAGCTTCTGCGGCAGAGGGTCGGTCTAAACATGATCAAGGGGCCCGGAGTGCAGAGAAATCAATAGCGGTGCTCGCTAGGAGCGCCACCGATACCACTTTAGATTCGTACATAACCACTGTCATTCGTCCCAGAGCAAGAAGCAAGGCTCTGACGACGACGACGACGCCATCCTGAGTAACTGCTAGTTTCTGTGTTGCCTTTGAGGGGATTGATGGGTTTGCTAGTTTGCGATTGTCGGAGGTATTGCGGACAGGAATACACTCATGAAAATGCGAGTACAGGAACCAGAAAGCAGCGATTCGTTCTCAAAACTATTGGCTGCTGCATGAGCGGAGCCGTGGTGCAGAGGAATCGCGGGATCAACTGCTGATTCATCAATGCTGCATGCATGAACTGCTGAACGGCATACTGAAAATAGCTCGAGGGTCAATATTAGCCATACATCCGAGTTTTGCATTGATTCCATCCGCGTGCACTCGGGTTCTTGTTTCTGTAATCGGACGCGAGTGGAGGCTCGTCAACCCTGGATCGACAAGAGTGGCCTGAGGCATTGAAGTCTTGAGTTGTTTTGCGATCCCGAATCTCGAGTTCAGCTGAAGATTTGAGCTGCTGCTAGCAGTGTTGCATTGATGAGAAGTGAAGAAGGGAGGAGTGAAGGTGACAGGCGATCATGACGCGCATCCTTGGCGGGGCTTCCTTACCAGCCACCTCCAGTCTTATCGACATCAGTGCAACCAGTATCACACTTTGGTTATACATTTCGTGTAACATCCTTGATCCTGGTCTCAGCAGCTGAGCTGTATGCTGTAGCTCCCCACCTGCCGTCAACAACGAACAACCTGCTACCAACAACGAGTAATCTCCCAGAAGAAGAAACCAGCTCTTGAGATCTCATCAAAATGGAACAATCTTCCATCAACAACGAACAGTCTACCATGAACAACGAAAAATCTTCCATCATGACGACAACCACACACCCAACAATACATACAACACTCTCACTATCACCACAAAGCTACACACAAGGGGATGAACCACCTACTCTCACCATCACTTCGACTCTCTCCGCTCCAGCCGCAATAACAATCTTCACTTACCATGGCATACTCAACACCGACCTCGCACTCAGCCGACGCAACTTCACCGTCCATGATATCTCTACCGATCCCCCTACGTTCATCAACATAGAAACCAGAAAGGGAGGCAAACGTCCTGGCTTTTCGAGAAGAAAGAGCCGCAGCGATGAGCAGTACTATGTCACTTTATATCCCGGCGTCGAGCATAGGGTACAGTGTCCATTCAGGGTTGTCGACAGAACATTGCCTGTAACCAGTTTGCCAAACCTTCAGGCTGGTCGCAAATACCGGCTCGGTGTGTCCGAGGACGAGAAGATTAGGGGATGGTGGTGGGGTACGAGAGATGATGTCCTGCTTGATCATGGAGAGACCTATGAGAAAGCTGAGCCGCCCAGAGGTAACGCTCCTATCGATATATGCGCTGAGCCTATTGAGTTCGAGGTCAAGGAAGCATAGTCAGCGACGAGCACTGTGACAACACCTTCTCATAGCCGAAACAATGAAAACTGGAAAAAACACAACTACGAAAAAGCAATGAATGATGCAATCAGACTATTCATGATGAGTCTTTATTAGGTGTGGAGAAACTAATAGCTACGACTACATTCCTTGAGCTGCTCTTCTGGTACAACCACTCGAACTCTTTAATCCCTGCCAGCACCAGCACTTGAATGCCGGAGCTGATGTCTGTTGGAACTTCACAAGAATGTCTGTGGTGTTGTCGAGGATGGAGAGTCATTAGGACTTAGAGAATTGAGAGCGTTGCTCGGAATTAGCAGAAGAAGTTCTCTGAGCGGCGTTCGGAATAGCAATGGAAGCTTATGAGGCCGCGTTCGAGAAACCAGAAGGAGCTTTTGATGTGGTTCTCGAAACAGTAGAAGCGGTTCTCGAAGCGGTGCTCATGGCGAAAAGAGAAGTGCTCAAAGTAGTGCTCGATCCAGTAGGGTTGTTGCTCCACGAAACGGACACCGGAACCAAGGGTTGATTAGATTGCGAGCTGCCATAACCCGTAGCAGCAGAGACGGTAGCAACACCGATCGTAATATTGGCCGTGGAAACAGAAGCACTTCGCGAGAAATCGGTGGCGAAAGGCATGGGCGAGTGGGTCTGCGCGGTCTGAGCGTACGAAGGCTGGTCGATGGCATTTGCTAAGCCATGTGGACCGGCTTCGACGGCGACAATTCTGCTTTCGTCACTGTACCTTGCTTGACCAACAGAAACTTGACCATTGTCAAGATCGAATACGAAATATCCAGCACGCATTATAGGATCGCCCCAGATGTTGCCTTTGTTGGTTTTGGATGGAACAATCGGGAGAGCACAGTAAATGTTACCGGACGGATCTGATTGTGAGCAGGTCAGCGTGACTCAGGCGTATAAGCCCACGGCCTCACTTCCGCCTTCAACTCACCAGTCCGGGGTCCTTCGGGCAACAGTAGTGGAATTACCATCTTTGAGAGAAGCACCCGCAAATGAGCTCGAGTAGCGTTGCTTCCTTCAAAGCCTCTGAATTGGAAGTTAAAAGCGGTAGTGTTGGATACTTCAACACAAGGCCGTAAAGGGAGCTCCACTTCAGGCGAATACACGAATCCAGTCAAGTCGACGATCCTGTTGTAGACGGTCTCTTCCACAAGCCATGCGTTAGATCCAGAGTCTGGGACGCCGTACTGTGCGTTGGTCTCATTGACCAATTGCACTGTAGTACCGTTCTCGTCGTCCATGGTCAGATAGGGCATGCTCAAGCCAAAATCAAAGACATGGCCCCCACGAGGCATACAGTTCAGGGTGACGAGATCGCCCTCGAACTTCTGTGTGTCGACACCTCCAAAGACTATGCTGCCGTATTGGCCAGTGTTTGATAGATAAAGACCGTAGAAGCGTGAAGCGATTTCTCCAGCATTGACAAGGGTCTCGACGAAGTTGGGATACTGGATTCCATTGTACATGGCACTGCCCTCCTTGACAGAATAGCCAAGGCCTAGAATTCCATATTGGTCATGTTGGGGCTTCACGTTTCGAGCCAGGCCCCTGAGATGCAGTCAGTATGCTTCCATCGGATGAGATAAGTCTACAAAGCTCGATGTTTGACTGACATGGTGACGTTGACGACTCGATCTCGGACTTGGACGACATCGGAGATCAAGTCCCCACTGTCCATGCTTCCGTCGAAGAATGAGATATTGAACACGCCTGGAGCAACCATCTGAGCTGTTGATGACTTGGAAATGTCGAATGTGCCACCCATGCACGTATCAGTTTGACAGTATGCAGCAGTCGAGCTTGTCACGAAAAGATCACTAGATCCTGTATCCAGTCGCACCGTTTGTAGTTGACTAGGCGTTCCCACAGTGATGTTGAGGAAATAAGAACTTTTGTAGTCCATGAACAGCGAGGTATCGAAGACATCTCGGCCACTGAATTGGGAGTTGAGTTCTGGTTTGGTCTGCTTGAGCAGTGCAAACTCCAAAGTACCAGCCGCAATAGCGGAGGACGCAAAACTTAGCACTGTCGCGCTTTTCATGTTCGATATGGATGAGGATGATACGTTAGAGATGGAAAATCAAGTAATAGTGTCGCGTATGCTTGCGCTCTATCGATGTTGACCGAATTGTAAGAGAATACTTTACAGAAGCGAGTAGACAGTGACCAGCTGAATCTAGAAGGGAAGTAGCGCACGAAGACCTGCGATACACGTGCGAGTCGGTGGACTGCTACTTCCCTCCAGGTTTCAGCTTCGGAGTCTGGCTGGCTGTTTTTGGGGCACCTCCCGCGATGGTCTTGCAGAGACATTGCATGCACATCGCGACTCGATCAGTCTATACGGCGATGCATCACATAGAGCTTGAAGTCGAACCGACATCTGCGACTTTGCTTGGAGGAAGGAAGTTGTGTTGTGTGTCAAGTGTCCTCCAGTTCGCGATGTACGAGGTGAGACGCAAGGCCGTCGATCTGCCTTGCAGGCGCCTATTGTTCGGGAGCAAGCTTATAGCATAGTAAATATAATATTTGTATTTGCCATTTCTTGTACATACGGCCACAGTCAGCTGAAAACTGGGCATCCCGTCCGCTCTGCCATACATAAGCAGTTGAACGGCAGATTAGTACTACGGTGGGTGACCACGTGGGAATCCCTGCTGCTGTATGTTTTGCAT
>Ga0268250_10000405_pt1 | contig 20698 bp, 19 predicted proteins | sample AgamicAsSfe_FD_200448 | JGI IMG/M metagenome (GOLD analysis project Ga0268250, IMG submission 200448) | Agave microbial communities from Guanajuato, Mexico - As.Sf.e (v2) (version 2) | ecosystem: Host-associated > Plants > Phyllosphere > Phylloplane/Leaf | place: Guanajuato, Mexico | collected... | reverse complement strand
CATTCCTGACGTCTTGTCCAACACTGCACCACTCCCTGCTGCTCCCAATTTGAAAAGAGCCTCCGAACTGAACACAAACATCATCCCAATGCGGCTTCGTGCATCGTGTCCTGGCCCGGCCAAATAATAATACACGCATGTCCCAACCACCTCCACCTCCTCCGCCGCCGTCGCTCCCTCTGACAACAACTTCTCATCCTGCTCCAGATATGACTGAGACCCAGAAACTTCCCATCTTCTCGCCCCCTGGCTTCCTCGACTATTCTCACCGCCGACTTCCCCCGCTAGAGATCCCACCAGACGCTGTACCACCCCGGTCCGATCACCAGTTCCGCTCACCCATCAACCAACTGCCCTCGATTCATGCTGGATTGCCTCCGCGACAAGACTACCCCCAGCCGCCCTCCGTACATAGATCAGCAGCTCCTGTTGAGAAACTACTACAACATTCAAATCCCTACACCCCACCCAGATCAGACCCTCCATATTCGCCTCAGCAATATGGCCCTTCCATCTCACCACGTTCCGAGTTTGACAGCAGAGGACCGCGGAGATTGACAGAACACCGCTATCCTTACGAGGAACCCCGGCACTACCATCATAGTCAACACCACGAGCAGCCATACTCATCTCTCACATCCCCAGTAGAGGCCTCGCAGCAAAGGTCATATCCTCCACTGCCGTCACCTGGGTATACACCGAGCTATGCATCGAGTAGTACTCCATTCCGCGGATCCGTAGGTTCCCGCCAGCATTCACAATCACATCGAGGCTCCATAGCAGCCCCACTCGGTGCCATTGCGTATTCGGAGCCGCCTGCAACGGCTCCTCCACCTCAAAAACAGCATCGAGCAATTCCATTACCAGGTTCGATACCACAGCCGGTATACAACGAGCAGCTGTAAGGATACTTCCACACTGACCAAGTAAGCGATCTCCCACTGACGCATACAGAAACTTGAACTACGAACTTCGTGTGCGGCAACAACCCATCGCCGCGCGAGCATGTGGGTTCGGAGAACGTGACCGAAGGGTAATTGACCCACCGCCAATCATCCAGCTCCTTGTAACAGATCCGAAAACCGGTGCCGCAGAGCAAGAAGAACTACGTTACTCGCTCAACGTGGTTCATTGCACACTCTGGAATGCCGAGGGGACGAACGAAGAGACAGCGCTCATACAGCCCGACAGGCGAACGACGCGGCGATTAATGGGTCAGCTCGTGGCATCGCCATCAGTAGCAAAGGATGAGCATGATGCCGAAGGTTGCTTCTTCTGCTTTCCAGACCTTTCGTGTCGTACACATGGCAAATACCGACTTCGATTCGTCCTAATGCGTATCGATCCGATGAACCTCCACGTGGGAGGCTTTTCGCCAATACTTACCGAAGTCTTGAGCGACGTCTTCACCGTCTATACGGCCAAGGACTTTCCTGGCATGAGACCAAGCAGTGCTCTTACCCGAGCATTGAAGTTACAAGGATGCAACATCCAAGTAAAGAAAGGCAATGAGAAAGCACTGGCGCGCAAACGACTTACCGCAAGTCAAGAGCACGATAATAAAGAGGAGGATGAGTTGAAGCGGAGGCGCAGGGAATAACTATCTGAACATAACCTCTACGGCATTTACTTTTCTCACAAGCATCAACTACAGCGGACGGCGTGGGCTGCTACCTGGGTTATCTGGAGCATTTTTCGCAGATACCGACTTGCATCTTGACGACATGATGAACCAACAACATTCCCTCGGACGATCTACATCTTAATTTTCTAGCTGGTGGCGACGAGGCTGTTTGCATGGCGTTCGCGCAATACAAGAGGGGTCGGACGACTCGGTGCGGCGGCTATATTGTAATGCATTTGATATTCGATGGAAAGGAGCACGATACCATTTCTGATAGCTCGTATTTGCAAATAACACAAAGTGACGCTAGCTAGGCTAGCAGCATTATGCCTCATCAATGAAGCTGTGAGGTCAAGATTCGCCGAAGGATGATGGTCGCCAGGCAAGCCTCACGCCTCGAGGACGCTAATGCGGGGATCAGCCCCGCTAGATGGTCCATGCGTCGATTTTCTTTCCAACTTAACGCGTGCAAAATCTCAGCTTTCCTTCCTTCCCTCCCCTTCCCCATAACCGATTGAGGCACCAAAAGCAAAACATCATGAAATACGTGCTTGTGTCTGGCGGCGTCATCAGCGGCGTGGGGAAGGTAAGCTGCAGGTTGCCGCGCCTTTGATCACCACTAATGCGTATACACAGGGTATCATAGGTAAGCTCTTGTGACGTGCGCGAGAAATCTCACGCGAGTTCGAGTCTGCAGGGCTTTTGTGGTCTATGCAGAGCACATCATCCTCTCTAGGATCATGGCTCTTAGAGCGTTGCCGAACTGCACCACTGCACAGCAACTTATGCACAGGAATCTTCGTTTTATGTACCGCTGCTAATTGACGCGTCACAGCCTCGTCTACGGGCCTCTTGCTCAAGACGATCGGTCTCAAGATAAGTGCAGCGAACTGACGCGCTCTGCCGACCATACTGACGTCTTAGCACGTCTCGTCGATCAAGGTCGACCCATACCTCAATGTAGATGCAGGGACTATGAACCCGAAGGAGTAGGCCTCGCCAGCATGATTGCTATATCTAAACTAAACTATCTATAGGCATGGCGAAGTGTTCGTCCTCTCCGATGGCGGCGAAGTTGACCTCGATCTCGGTAACTACGAGCGCTACCTCAACATCACCCTCACACGCGACAACAACATCACCACCGGCAAGATCTACCAGCACGTCATCGAACGGGAGCGCAAGGGCGACTATCTGGGTAAAACCGTTCAAGTCGTCCCACACATCACCGATGCGATTCAGGACTGGATCGAGAAAGTCGCGCGGATACCCGTCGATGACTCAGGCGAGGAGCCTGACGTCTGCATAATCGAGTTGGGAGGTACTGTGGGTGATATTGAGAGCATGCCCTTCATCGAGGCTATGAGCCAGCTCAGGAGACGCGCGGGCAAGAACAACTTTATGCAGATTCACGTCTCGTATGTGCCTGTTATTCACGGCGAGCAGAAGACGAAGCCTACGCAGCAGGCCATCAAGGCGGTGAGGAGTAACGGTCTGATCCCGGATCTGGTGCGTACATTTTCGCTGGGCAACTCCAAGACCTTTGTGTTGGCGACTAGCTGGCGCATCTGTCCTTGGAGTGCACTGTCACCTGTGTTGTGAGTAAATGATTGACTGTTCTAGATTGCCTGCCGTTGCGAACGCGAACTCGAAGCCTCTGCGGTCGAGAAGATTGCCCACTTCTGCCAGGTCGAAAACGAACAAGTCCTGGTTGTGCGTGACATGCCGTCCATCTACCAAGTACCCATGCTTCTCGAGCAACAGAGATTGATCCCCATGGTCCGCCAGTTCCTTGCTCTTGAGCAGACCTCTATCTCGCCCTCAATGCTGCAGAAGGGCAACCATATCTGGGCGCAATGGCAGTCGCTTACAGGCCACGACAGTCGCTTTCACGACCCGGTGACGATTGCACTGGTCGGAAAGTACGTTGAACTCCAGGACTCGTATTTGTCAGTCGTCAAGTCGTTGGAACACGCCACGATGCGATGCAGGAGGAAACTGGACATTCGCTGGGTTGATTCAGATCACCTGGAGCCTAAGTGTCAAAAGACAGACCCTGAAAAGTACCACAAGGCTTGGCATGAGGTTGTCAAGGCATCTGGTATCCTTGTGCCTGGCGGTTTCGGTCAGCGTGCCACAGAGGGTATGATCTCGGCAGCTACTTGGGCGCGTGAGCACAAGAAGCCATATCTTGGTGTCTGTCTAGGCATGCAAATCGCCGTCATTGAGTACGCTCGCAACGTTTGTGGTATCAAGGACGCAACTTCCGAGGAGTTCAACGGCGATGCCCAGAACAAGCTCATCATGTTCATGCCGGAGGTCGACAAGACGACCATGGGCGCATCGATGCGTCTGGGTCTCCGACCGACTCTCTTCCAGCCGGGTAGCGAGTGGTCTAAGCTCCGCGCTCTATACGCTGGCAAGGAAGAGATTCTTGAACGTCACCGTCACCGCTACGAAGTCAACCCCGACTACATCGAGACGCTCGAAAAGGGTGGCTTGAGCTTCGTCGGCAAAGACGACGCTGGTGTACGTATGGAGGTTATTGAAATCAAGGACCACCCCTGGTTCGTTGGTGTCCAATTCCACCCGGAATACCTCTCCCGCGTCTTGGACCCAAGCAGGCCTTACTTGGGCTTCGTCGCTGCCAGTGCCGGTATGCTTGAAGAGATCACTCGTGACTATCAGAGTGGTGCGGCGAACGGCCTCAGTGCGGAAGGTATCGCCAATGGTGTGAATGACATGAAGATCAATGGCGATGCGAGCTTTTAGGTGCAACCTCGCATTTGTCTGTCATCAGGCCAGGTACCACTCTGCTGAGCAGGTATATCAGCAGCGACGGAGAACTGGAAGAACGTAACTGAAGTAGTGATCAGCTGGGCTTGGATGATTTGCTTTTGGAGTTAAGAAATTTGGGTTCAATGGAAAGGCTTATGTAGTTACGGAAGAAGCAGTAACTGGCGATAGACGATATTGACGTGGCATATGCATATGATACCTAGGAAGTAAAAGAGGCAACATTCTGAATGTAGACCATCATTACCAATGAAATGCTACAATCTCATTGATGTAGGCAATGCGCTCCGATGTGAAGGAAAAAGCAAATCTTACATGGTGGGTGCGAAGCAACTTTCAAGCGGGTGTGCAACTATAGATCCAGGTAAGAGGCTCTCTGGGGATTAAGCTTTCTCTGCCCATCGTGTGTACTGACTGTGACAACTGATACCTAGAGATGTGGATCCGGATGCATGATATCTTCCTCTCACATTAGTATACTTGCGGGGCCTGACCAAGTCCTCAGAACACCTGGGCAGATACAGATAAACGTCTCAACAGCTGAATTATGCTAGTGAGACTTAGCAAAAGTGCTTTTGTTAAGTCCAGAGCGAGGGTAGAACGATATTCTTTCAGCTCACCACCAAGGTAGAAGTTGTGTATATGCAGTTTTGGATCTCGCATAACTTGTCCGCATGCGACGATATTGACGCTGCTGTCGGCCTTACCCATCTCCCACTCATCGTTAATAGTATTGATATAGCGAGGCTCCCTTTCAGCATGTCAGTTAGTTCGCAGTTGTTGGTGTTGCTGAGGGGATGAGCTGTGAAAGAGCAGCTGACCGGTGTCATTGTCAAGCTCCTCCGATCAGAGCACAAGTGATCACCGCGCTAGGATTGTGAAGAAGTTCGTCTCCTCTTCCTTCAAAATCTCCAAGCTGCATGCAGTGTCGGAGTAGCTCCCGTACTTTCCAATAAGCTTGCGTATTATACATCAAGCCATCCTCCTCCGCACTGAGGAGTGGGGCATTATGAGAATGTTTGCGAAAGCGTGCACACAATACTTGAAAGCTTTTCTATGTTCACAATTAAGATTGTAGAGAATTACCTGTTCTATAATCCAAGTACTTGAGGATTCACAATTCTGTCTCGAGGTAAAGGTACTTTCTCATTTGTTGTTCTGTTTGGGAAGCTTTCCAGAGTCCATAAATGTATTTCCTCTTTCTCGACACGTGACTCTCAGCCCTTGCTGGTCGTCCATGTATTGCTGTTTGGTACCGCCGCCGCTTCCTTTATCGATGGCGCTTCTATGCTCTTGTTGTCTGTATACGAACTGCTATCGCGCACGATGTGCGCTTGACTATCACTGTTGTTGTCGCGTGGCTGGAGCGCCGTCGTAACGAAGCGGCCGCTCTTTGTTGTGCCAGCACCTGAATTCGTTTCGTATTCGCGTGTGTGGTATGCATTCGTCTGTGTGGTGCTCTTGGAGCTGAAAAGGTTCGGTACGCATCGCGTTGCTAGGGCTTTAAGCGCGGGACCGCAGGCGGTCATGATCCCGACGTTGACTTCGATGCCGGAGAGGGTAATGGAAACTTTGTACGTAGGGTCGTTGGAGGTACTCGATGGGTACCAAAAGTCATAGAAAACTTCAACCCGAACAATGTCGAGAATGGCTACAATCCAGCCGACAGAGAGTACGGCGCTGACAGCGAATTTCTGGCGGAGTGCCATGCGCAAGTTCCACATCATGGCTACGGGTACGAGCAGTATGAGGACATCCGTCAGAATCGCGAGGCCAGCAGTGACGAGAGAAAAGGCGGCCATGGTGTAGCACTGATAATTCGGGTTGACAACCTTGCCGTTTATAGTCTCGTCCGTGTAGTAGTGGTTCCAGTACATGTGAATAGGCAGACATTGTGTCAAAGCGGCGAAGAAAACGGATATCATGTGGCCCATGTTGAACCACCAGAGCCTATGCAAACTCCAATAAACCAGAGTTCTTTGGTCGCCCAGTCTTATCAAAAATACTAGTACCGATGTTTTCACAAGACAAAGGATTGGGTTGTATAGGAGCTACTGAGCCATATTCCACTTGTCCGCCTTGACGAGTTGATCGATTGTGGGGGTAGGGATATTCCAGATGTGATGTCCCTGGTTCGTCAACACGGCGAACTTGAGAAAAACGCCCGCTTGCGCAACTGCTAATGCCCATGCCATGCATACGAGGCCATCATCTAAGTATCTTGTTAGCTATATATTGCATAGCCTGATGGCTTTCGAGCGGCTTGTCCCAATGGAACTGTTTGATTAGAAACTGGTGGTACAGTCGTACGCCCACAAGAAGAGTACTAATAGAAGCAAAGACAATGGTAATGGTGAAAATAGCAAGCTGCCTTGAATCTGAGGGTGAATTCATGACTGCCGTGTCGTTTTGACAAGTGTGTAGATCGGGATACGGAGGGAGAGACTATGATCAAGTTGAACCAGCCGACTGCATCAACATATAACGATGTTTTTGTGGATTCAATACCATGAAGCGTGACTTGCAATACCAATGCCACGGCGGCACGAGTGAAATGAATCACTGGGATGTCATACGCATCCTACATCGTTTCCGCGGCTCAAGTACCTAGATAGGTATGCCTTGATTCGAATCGATTGACGAAGATTACTGTGCCTCAAGTACGCAGATCATTCCTTTGCTTCGATTGCGAGCCGCGTTGTTATCTAACGCAGTGTGACTTCTTGCTAACAAAATCCTTGCTGCCGAGCCTCAGGGGTTCTAAGGTTCTGTTGCAGCGACATCCTGGAGCACGTTAAGTTAGAAATTAGAAGCCTCGAAAACTGTCTTCTCAAGCGCTCTTTCGTTAGACACGTAATACATGTTTTTAGCAACGGAACCTCATTGACGGCTTTGGCGCAAAGATACACCGATTACGGAAGTTTTTAGCTGTTGATCGAAGCCTCGGACCGCATCCGAAGCCAACGCTATTCCTATTTGGGTTATCGAACAGCGGGTCAGCTCCTCGGCCCTCCCGTGCCGCACGCCTGCGTCAAGCACTGGCTTATTAGTTCGCAAGACAGTCAGACTAATTTCCAACCCACATTGTCGACGGCGGGGACAATTGCTCACAAGAATATAATAGAATAAGGTCCTGAATGATACGAAACCACGACAGAGAGGAAACAACCGAATCGGGTTTAAACTGACAAACCTAGGGAACCTTACGAACAGTTGTTCGCATCTCCAGGTGGTGACGGTTGACGCCAAATCCTTTTAATAAACCCCACCTTTCTTATAGTGGGTCTCTTCCTTATGTTCAGGATCATGTATTCGTGGATTTCACTTTCACGTTGCTTCCTTGATCCTATCGAGCAGCCATGCCGTTTCCCCGAGCCTTCTCACATTATACAGAACCTTCGGCCGCCTCTTGGATGCATGCAAGCGAGCCGTGGCAGTAGAGCCAAGCACGGTGTCCAAGTCTCTTTTCGTAGCGATTTCTGATCACATTGGTCAATGAACAATCACAAACCCACGCGGAGATTGTCGGAACCCTGATCAACGGCTCGCCTACGCAGTGAGTGGAATCCCGCCACCTGAATCTGGAGGGGTTTCCGAGAAGTTCGCGACCACCCATGTCTGACCCTCGAGCAATTTATTCTGACGAGAGGGCTGCGCTTTCTGTATCCATGCGTCACCTTATATTAAGACATGGTTTCGAGGATACATACGCTTGTTCGCACATCTTTAGGACTGTGCCTCTTGCACATGGTGAAGACGGTTCGTAACGCCGGCATAGACAAGAGGCACCACGGGCCGTTACCCAAATCTAGGTCAGACCCCACAAAACCCGTAGAATCCGCACGTTTGCTGTGAGGCGAAACATGAATCGTGTACTACTATCGAGGTCAGTTGTGGTCGAGCGAGATTTCGGCAGTCAATCCAGTGGCGGAGGCGGCATACGACTCTTAATTTGTCTTCTTCAAATAGCCTCATTCTCTCGCTTTCCTTTTCCGTTCTCCGGGCTCTCGGAGACTTCTTGTATCTTCATTGCAGCTCAACACCCGCAACCATGGTTTCCTCATTTGTTAGCGCGCTCCTTGTAGCATCTGCTGCAGCCAGATTCGCGCCTCGTTCCGCAGAACCTCCCATGCGTCTTGCCGATCGCCAGTCGGGCAAATTTGCACGCATCGAGCAGACAACTGACGGTACCCTTCCTCGCTTCGATTGGGAACAGTCATTCCTGACGGACACGACCATCGAGCAAGCCTTGGATTCAGTACCAGCTGACGCGAAGTCTCTTTTCCAATTCGCTTCGCACAACATTGCTAGCGACGTCGTGCTCGACACAGACAGCACCTTCAACGGCCGCGAATGCAAAGTCTTCCCTGGCGACGAAGATTGGCCAGCGGAGGCAAGCTGGTCAGCACTCAATGATGTCACCAATGGTGCTCTGATGAAGCCTCTTCCACAGGCACACATCTGTTACAACAGTACTTTAGGTGGCATCGACCGGAGCGCTTGCGATGCTATGACCAAGTCATGGACGGATCCATTCTCACAGTACGTCAAATATGGCATACTACCTTCAAGTACTTGTTGACTGATATATACGACCAGGCTGGATGACCCCATTGAGATGCTGAGTCCATTGTACCAAGGAAGTACATGCCAACCGCCTCAGATATACAACAGCAAACAGTGTGCCCAAGGAGGCTACTCTGTCTACGTCGTCAATGCTTCGACTACTGCCCAGATTCAGCTGGCACTCAACTTTGCTCGAAACACAGGCGTCCGATTCGTCGTTCGTAACACCGGTCATGGTTAGTAATGTCCCTGTACGAGATGCATGTGAGACGGGTACTGACTTCGTATACCCACCTTTAGATTTTGCCGTATGTTCTTCGCCTTCAAGTTGTCGATGTTTTGCTGACAGTATCTAGGGGAAGAGTGGTGGTGCTGGCTCCCTTAGTGTATGGACTCATGGCTTGAAAGACATCGCGTTCATTGAGAATTACGAGTCGGATGACTACTCTGGTCCTGCTATCAAAGCTGGCTCGGGTGCTCAGGGCTTTGAGCTTTACGCGGCTGCGAGAGACTTTGGTGGTACTGTCATGGGAGGCGAATGTCAGTATCTGCTTCCTACAATACTTGTGTGTGATGCATACTGACTTTTTGTTTTCGTCTAGGCCCTACTGTCGGCGCGATGGGCGGATGGATCCAAGGTGGTGGCCACTCGCCTCTATCGGGATCCCTTGGCATCGGCGCTGACCATGTGCTTTCCATGGAGGTCGTCATGGCAGATGGTCGCTATGTGATTACTGATAAGAACAACAACCCTGAGCTGTTCTGGTCACTACGTGGTGGTGGAGGTCTGACCTTCGGTGTTGTAACTTCGGTCACCGTCAAGATGCACCCGGATCAACCTATCGCTTCCGCCAACTGGCTCGTCACCACAGGCAAGAATGTCAGCACCGACGCCTTCAAGCAAGGACTAAAGGCATACATGAAGTACTTTCCACAGAACGCCGACAACAATACTTACGCGTATTGGAAGGTATTTCCGTCGCCAGACTCGATCATGATGGACATGTCGCCGTTTTTCGCTCCCGGAAAAACTGTTGAAGAAGCCAAAGCTCTTGTTGACCCTTGGGTAAAGGATATGGCTGCACTCGGGATCACCGTCGAACCCAAATGGACACAATATAACGGATTCTACGATGCCTATAATGGCTCTTTCCCTGTGGAAGGTGTCAACAGCAATGGCGTCGCCACTACCTCGCGTATGATCCCTCGTTCCAACTGGGCAAACGAATCTATCTTTGATGAGACTTTCGAAGCTCTCTGGGGGGCGGTTGATGAAGGTATGGCGCTGATTGGCTACAACATGGCACCATCTTGGGAAAAGGGTGGACGCCCTGATAACTCTGTCAACCCAGCCTGGCGCAACATGCTTGGTTTTATTATCACCGGCACTGTTCTCAACATGACAAATCCAGCTGCGGACATCATCGAGGAGCGCCTCAACATGACCTACGGCGTCATGCAGAAGTGGCGCGACATCACGCCCGGCTCCGGATCCTACCTTTCGGAGGGAGATCGTCTTGAACCTAATTTCCAGTGGTCGTTCTGGGGTAGCTTTTATCCGCGTCTCCTGGAGGCGAAGCGCAAGTTTGACCCGTTTAACCTTTTCTGGGCCACAGGTGCAGTGGGAAGTGAGTTTTTCAACGTACGCAGTGTCGATGGGTTGCCAAATGAAAATGGAAAGCTCTGCGTTAACCCGAAGCCGATGCTTTACCAGGCGGAAGGTCCTGACTGGGTCCCAGAGTAGATAAATAATGTTATAGATACCAAGCAGGCTTCAGAGGCGAAAGTCGTCTAGATTGTCTGGTCAAGTAAGCAGAATTCAGAGACCTTGCATTCATCAATTCTCGACCCGTTGCGTCGTGCCTGTTGTGTTGTTGGTCATTCTTGAACTGCACGGGCAATAATCCAGTCAACAATACCATGCATTTATTGGGTATCATCACCGCGTCTCTGTGCCACATGTACGCTTGCCTGAACGCCTGTAGCTTCTTCCCAGTGCGCCATGTAAATGCCTTGCCTCTACTCCCATATCTCTTTCGAGACCTGTCCACCTAAACTTGTTTTACGAACGCTGTCGTGGCATTAGGTTCTGTTCTTGGAAACGCCGAGAAGTGGAAGAGACTTACTAGCATCAATTTGCACAACCTGTGGTAGCGCTAGCCGGACCTTGTTCCTGTATAACGCTGGCTGTGACCTTTGCAGTGGGTTACCCTCAAAGTAGACTGTCTCTAATTCTTCCTTATCCCTCAGCTCCTTCTCGATTTCGTTGAAGTCACTCAACTTGCAGTTGCTCGCCCAGAACTCCGTGAGGTGTTTAAGGCCCTTCAACCCGGTGAGGTGTTCGATCGGGTTCGCGCTGATGTCGATGACGTTTAGATTGACGTTGTTCTCCAGGCCTGATATCTCGGTGAGGAGATTGTGCGAGATGTGCAGCTCTTCGAGATTGACGAGCTTTTCCAGGCCCGTTATCGAGCGTAGACGATTCGACTGTATGCTGAGGATCTTGAGGTTGGTGAGACTATCCAGACCCTTGATCTCAGTGATCTTGTTCTTGCCCAGCCACAACTCTTCCAGCCCCGTCAGCGTCTCCAGCCCTTCAATCTCTCGCACTCTGTTTGCGCCGAGCTCGATCTGTCGCAGATTCGATAGCCCGTCGAGATTCTCTATTTTGCTGATCTTGTTCTGCACAAAGTATAGGTCCTTCAACTTGGTCATATGGTTTAGCCGTTTGATATGCTTGATTTTGTTGAAGGAAAGGTCGAGCGACGTGAGTTCGGTAAAGGCATCGAGCCCTTTGATATGCGCTATCAGGTTGTCATAGAGATCGACTTCTGTGAGAGTGGGTGCGACGTCTTCGGGTATCGCGATGCTTTCTATGCGGTTTTGGCGCAAGCAAAGACGCTGTGACATTAGGCAAATTCATTCACGACGCAGACGATAGCATACCTTCATCTGCTTGAACCGCTCCAACCGTAATGCCGACATGTCTGAAATCTTGGAGTGGACAATCTCTATGTCATCCTCGTCTTCCGGCGTATCGTCGAGCAAATCCTCATCTGCGGCCAACTGTTCCGGGGGCGGGCCCTCATCGTCTGATACTTCCGGGTCGCTCACAACCTGTGCATGTGGATCTCTAGGTTCGTCGCCGATAGTCATCTTGTCTATGCGCAGCTTCCCGTCCCAGCCGCTGCTGTCTCGTGGCTTGTGCCCATCTTTGTCGTCGTCGCGTGTTTCGTTCGCGTCGGCCGTGGCCGCGGGGTCGCGTTCGTCGTGCGGGGCAGAGTTTGGCTCAGTCATTGCGCGCAGGTTGTCGGTATCTGACGAGGCGACTGTGATATCTTCTTAACACACGCGGAAACCTTGATATGCAGATTTGATGTCTAGGCAGCCGCGTGACCAGCCGTGATCTGGGGGGTGGTGGAAGTTACGTCGTTTGACAACTAATCGCAGACTAAGCAAGGGTCCAGCGGGATGACGATCGTGGACGATCGAAACACCAACACTCCACCACCGCCGTCGACGTGTAAGCTAGACATTACAGCTACACTCTGGAGACAGTCACACTCGTTGCACATGAGCTTTGATTCATCACGACTGACCAGAAACAGGATCCATTCGAGTTGCCTATTCCCTAAGTGATCCAGCCCATGTTGTCGTTACAGGCATTACTTTCGCATACCGACCTGCAAGCTTAGAAAGAGCTGTGCGCCTCTAAGCTGAGTAAAGAGAAGCTGGTGTTGTATAACTATTCTGTCAATCCAGGTTTCACTGGGAATGTTTTGAAAGGCGAAGAGCATATGCACTCCTTGAACACGTCGGCATGCCTCAATGGAGGACCCTTTGGACGCACACGATACCACCTTTATTTGATTCTCCACAACAGGATCTCGTCTACTGTGATGTGGGGGTAGGTGATTGCTGGTTGCTCTTTGTAATGTCGTGGCCGAGCATTGGAACCGGATCATCTTGGTATTGAGAAAAGGCCCACAGCTGTGGTACTTGAGCGTCCGTCAACGCTTTTCCGAGCATCGTGACCCCAGCCCACAGTGCAATGGTGTAGAGATATAGATTTCTCCCATGATCTCTCCACTATCTTACCAACCAGCATTCTTGGTCCAACGGTAGGATAATTGCCTTCCAAGCAATTGGCTCGGGTTCGACTCCCGGAGGATGCAAAATATCCTTCTCCACAATTGTGAGATGATTTTTTTGATATCTTTTTGCTACAATCTACAACAAGAACAGAGCCTCAACTGGCGGACGCTCGATTCGAGAGATGTACATAACGTTCGAGACTAGGGCTTACAGGGTAGCGCTGCCACGCATAAACTCCCGGCGGTCCCCGTTTCAACACCATTAAGGAATTACAAACAAGGCGTTAAGCCACGATCGACTAATAGATCTGATATCATAGGCATTCTTGTATATCTAGGTGCTCTTCGTCCTTACCGTCTCTAGTGCTGCCCACCCCCCTCTGCCTCTTCGCGCGCTTTAGTTGTTTCCAGCATTGACCTGTGGGTAAAGTAGGAATTTCGACACGAGACGCCATCTGTCTACAAACATACACGATCTGCAACCACTCGTTCACGACTCGCAGTAGCAAGGCGCAGGGTTCCACCAATGATAGCCGTGATGGTGACGCACGCCAGGGACGTTTGCAGACGCGGCGTTCCAGAAAGCAGGCGCGTAAACACGTCGATGACGTAGGTAGCGTACCTTGCAGCGCGCGAACAACACACCGTTTATACATACCCAAGTATCTGCGACCAAATTGGCCATTGACAATCTACAATACGCGATAATCTCTACTAGGGACGATCTGGCTCATTGTATACCATTTCCAATCTTTCCACAATAATTTCCATAAAAGCAATGTCACTACGAGCTCTATCCCGCGCACCGCGCCAGGTCTGTCTAGCAGCGAGGAGGCAGTATGCGACCAACTATGATCAGCGCACCAAAGAAACACTGAAGGTATCTTCGCGATTGACGTGGTGAGTAGTCGAGATCCCATCACAAACTCTCATCGCGCCGCAACTTGCATCCCAACACCCGCTGGACAACCCGCTGGACAACCCACTGGACACGCCTTCCTACTCTACCTACCTTCAAACGACACACACCGTGCTGACTTACCCAAGGCTCACCACAACCGCCGCCGTCGGTGCCGCGGCCCTCTACTACACCACCAGCTCCTCATCCTCCCCGGCTTCCTCACCCTCTCCAGCCTCCTCCACTTCTCCCAGCCCCCCGGATCACAGTAAATCCACTCGGCCGGGACACCAACACGAATCCGCCTACGCCTCCGACGTCCCCAAGCCCGTTGAAGACCGCCATGGCGATAGCGTCAACAAACACAGCATCGCGGCACACAAGAACCAGAACAAAGTTCGCGAGGGCAAATTCTCGGGCAAAGAATTTGACAATCATGTGCAAACACATTCACCGGGGAAGCCTGAAGGTGATTTCGAGAAGCGGTAGCATGGTTTCGGAGGGACAAGGTAGGTGACAATCGGTTGAACCGCGGTTGGACCGAGGTTGAATGTAGTAGAGCACAGCGAATGCTACATATCCAAATGATCTAGCCACGTCTGGAATCGTCATTCTGCAGTCCCACTAAGTTCCAAGTCCCGCCGCCGCCAGCGCCGCAAAGAATTTTATCGAATAAGCCGAGTCTACGTATTCCAGAAATTTGGTAACCTTCTTCCCATCCTCGGTGAAATGCAAAATTAGTGCGTATTCGTTTGCGTATGGTCCAATGTCAGTATCGGCCGTACTTGTCGCATGCATGATACATGTGTGCGCGTCCGCATCATGCACCGCTGTGTGAACGGTAACCTAGGACGACGTTAGCCGCTTGCAAGTCTCCCAGGCAATACGCCGTGTGCTTTACAGTGAAGTTCCTGAAGCATGGCAGTATTTGCTTTAGGCGTTCGCGGTATTCGCCATTGCTCATACTTGGTCGCCCCATGGATGCAGGAATGACTTGTTGTTTACAGTCTGGCGCTCGAAAAGCTAGTATCTTCTCCATGTCCCATGCATTGTATGCATCGAGCACGGTCTGCGTCGTTGCCTTTTGGGTAGCGAGAGTGGACATTGTACCTAAGTCGGATGATCAGGGAAGCAAGATGTAAACAGTGTTACAAGTAGTGGATTGCTGTGCTGCGGTACTTTATATATACCTTGGAGCTTGCGTGGGATCATTGCGCGTATCTTGAATGTACCTGCCGGATTAGTCGCAACAAGCTATCGAGAAGCGGGGTCGACAGACGGGTGGTGGTAGACGGGTGGTGGTGTAGTAGTGGCTGCGCCGCAATCTCCAATCTCGCATGTTGTTCTAGAACCCGTAAGTACGTAAAAGAGATGGATAGTACGGACGATAAAGAGATACAGTAGGTGTCATTAGTGGGATGCAGCGCGAGATATAGGAGAATTGTTTCAATAGCTCCAAGTCTTGAAGCTGTGGATTTGCGAACAATTGTCTCGAGGCGTGTCGCCGCTCCATTGCGGGAAGCAGAACAAGATACAGGCACGAATCCAGCATGCGAATATATACAAGATAGGACGACTTGTTTAGTGTATCGGCGCACGAGGCGCGCCGGATTTGACCGCTACAATTCTCAAAGCAACGTTTTCTAGAGCAATTTTGAGTTTTGCTCGATGCTCCTCATGGAACTTGGCAGCTGAATAATTACGATGCTTGGCGAAATAGTCGGTGGAAAGGACAACCAATGCTTGTCTCACTTCTGAATGACTGTCGTCAACTTGTGCTCCATCAATGCACTGCAAGTACAATACCAAGGCTTGCTCACAGTTGTTCAGTGCGTGGTATCTCTGCAAACACTTTTATGAACCTTATACCTAAGTGAATTTAGCCTTCAGGGATCTTGTTCTAGTTTGAATAACCTCATATTTTGACAGACCACGACTATACTTCCAATGCACGGAACGAGCATGAAGACCTCCTGATTCTACATAAGCTGCCCACAGATCCTCAATCTGCCCATTGGATCCAAACTCTAAGATGTAGTATCTATTGTCATACTTGCTCTTTTCCCTTCGTAGACAGCCGGCAACAGTTTCTCCGTGTAATGTACGGCGATTCGAGACCGCGGGATATTGCACTCCGAAAGTCAACATTATGCAAGAAGCATTCGTAGCATAAACGACACTGCGATAAGATCTCATATCCATTCATTGAAACCTGTCATAATTCCATACAAGTCGGCAAAATGCTCATCGGTCTCCTCGACTCGGGCCTACCATAGGTCCTCAAGAAGTGGCCTCTAGGGAAACAATCCTCAACCCTCTCGAAACTATATCTAACCAGACTCCTAACCACATGTCCTCTACTAACATGACCTCTTCCCACTCTGACCGTTTGCACATTGGTCTTGACCCATAGCACTGGCAGTGCGACAGCCACACCAGCCTCAAGAGATGCTTCGTCAGATGCCAGACTCGAAGCGATGCTTGCCCTGAAACTGTCGTGGGACATAGCTTTGCTCTTCCGCCAGTGGTGACCGCGTCCGTTCCCTCCAGAAACATAGAAATCGTCATCTTCCGAGTCGTCGCTGCAGTTTGAGGATAGTCTGCGGGCTTTCCACTTCCAGTCTTGTGGTGCTTCTACTAGACTATCGTCGTCTGCGAGGCTTGTGAAGAGTTTCTTGAGTAGAGGGAGGTTGACGGCGACGATGGCGAATTGCACCTCAAGTGAGGCGATGATGACCATTTTACCTAGAATCCAAGAGGTATCAATGGGCTCACCGGACTGGTCACCGAGTTGGAGTAGGGGAATCAGGCGGAATGTTGCGATGATGACGGATATGCTACCGAATGCGATAACGCTGAGGACGGCGACCTTGCGACGCAAAGGCAATTGGCAGCTCCAGATGGTGGAAATGGGCAGAATGAGGATATATAGATCCAAGGCGATGTTCTAAGAGGGGTTCCAGGTTAGCTGGGGGGATTTGAGAATAGAATAAGAAGGGGTGCTTACCAATAAGCATGGTCCGATGAGGACGATAAGTTTGTGCATACAGTAGGCGTCTGCGTGCGTGCCTGGATGCAGGATTTCGTCAAAAGGCAAGCACTGAATGCAAGCAAGAAGCCTGGTTATGCTACATTAGTCTTGTACGGGTGTGAGGCAAATACAAGAGGATGACTAACATATTGCACGCCCATACAATAGTGTTCAAACCCACGCCAGCGTAGACGGCGTACCGGAAGGCGGTAATTTCGGGCGATAACCGGAGGTAGAAGAAGAGAAAAGCGGATTTAATGACCCAGTGAACAGAGTAGTAGATTATCTCCTCGACAAAAAGCCACTGATGCAATTCGTCAGCACAGTACTGTTACTGAATCGTCTCGGACATGGACATACCTTGACAATCTCGAATTGCTGAATGGTATTAAGAACATCCATATGTCTGCATATATATGTTAGCCTTAGCTTCTCGGTTTGAAGTAGCTGTGGTCCTTACAATCCGCATCCCCAGTACAAAAACATATGCAAAACACCTTGCTGAGCGAGACTGAAGATGAAGACCACCACAGCGAAGTAGTCATCCCATCCCCAAATCCTCGATACAATGTAGCGACAGTAGAATCTCAAGAAAGTCGAAGTGGTGCCCAAAAAGAAGGTAACGTAGGCCACGGCATAAGCCAGCGGCTGCAAATTAGTAGCCAGCGCCATAGTCGAAGCAAATGGCGACGTGAATCAATCACGAGAAGGAGTGGAAGTTGGGCAGCTCAGCTCACACCTCAACCATCGCAATAATGCATGGCTCTCGCAAGTATCTTAAACCCCTTCGCTCCTGTCATTCATGCACTGCTTTTTCCCGACATATACATCGAAACAGGCATACGATCTAGTCTCATCGCCGGGAACCAGTTTTCGGACTATACTCCTATGCATGTGCCACCTGCGTCTTACGAGTGAGAATGTTCATAGTAAAAATCGTTGATGACTTTGGTCGACATAAACAAAACCGTTGTTTCGGTGTGGCTGGCGGGCGAGTACCTACTTCAAAGCATTGCCGGTGTTTGCTTTTTTGCTCGAGAAGACCCGTAGACTAAAATGCTGCACGGCACATGTCTGGTGTGGAGCTCTGACGAATACTCCACGTTTTCGGCGACAACGTTGTAGCGACCGGAAGCTTGAGTCTGGACACCCGACAATGAAGCCATAGTTCAGTATAAGGCCATGGAATGTATCCCCCCACTGATGTGCCGACATTGATGTTCTTGGTTGTAAACGTTGCGACAATATTGAAATACTGTTGAGCCGAGCAAGCCCGTAGCTTTCCCATTCAAAGTCTACCACAGGAGGTACCGCATTTGTCACTCAATTGCCTTCGCCAAGGCGATCGATTTCTTATGCCAGATCTTGTAACAAAGTTGCTGGCAAGGCTACGGATTTGGCGCAGAACAAGCAACGTACGATCAACGGAGCGCGCGCCACTCAGAGACACCCGCCATTCTCCACTCTGGTCTAGAGAAACCAATGAGATTGTGTTTTAGCACAGATCGCCAAAACTCCGTCTGTTAGCTCCAACTCCGAAGCTCTTTTGGGGGTGACATGGAGACAGTCGTCTTCCCAAATAGCTAAAACAGAAAACAAAATAGTCGTGATTGGTGCGGCGAAGTCGTAGTGCCAGTAGTTCCCGCCCCTAGGCCCCCTTTCGTTAGCACTAGGCTGAGTTGGTGAGCTGCAGAAGCTATATGCAGTCGATGCGCCCGCTATGTGAAGCTTCAGAAAGTATGCGAAACAGTTTCCAGACGCGTGCACCATCAGAGTTTCTCACCTATATCTGGCTCGTCAGGAGCCGCATAGCAGTGCATGCACACCGCCGGAGTCGCATACATGTCCTGCTGGTTCATCACCATTGCTGAACATGGGGCGAATTATACCAAAGAATCTCTACTACAGAGCGAACGCAGGGCGACATGGCCAACTATCATCCTGGACGGCACGGCTAGAATAGAATTTGTTCAGCCAGAAAAATTGGGAAGAATTTACCTATGTCCCGGAACAATTTGCGAAGGAGGGAATGGAAGCATTGTGCAGAACTTGTAAGACACCACCTTTGAGCATAGGAGATTCGACTAATCTCAAGGGGCATACTCGTTGGCTATGCACATGTCAACAGTTTGTGCCGCTAGAATGTGTAAATACTACCACTATTTTGAACACCGTTCGAGAAGGTCGTACAGTGACGAAAACGTCTATTTTGGCCACCTCGCATGTGCGACTTGAGGCTGGTCGGATGAGATTAGCACGCAACGGTCGGTTGATCGTCGGCTCGTATTCTCCGGATATTGTGAGGGCGAATCTTATCTCTTGGAATCGTTCGGCAATGGCGCGCTTTGCGGGGAGCCTCTTGCGTCGAAGTATATTACTACACCACCACAGCGGCGATGACGATTAGCGTGTAGGCGCACACCAAGGATGGCGACTCGTGACTCTGTGGACATGGATGCCATCGCATGAAGCTGCAAGATCGGCAGACGTGCGACGGGCCGCCCTGCACAGCGCTTGCCACTGTGGAACACGACAGGCTCTGACATGTGACAGCAAGAGCAACGACTCCAGCGCGCCGATGCTGCGACGACGATGGCCATGACGGTTATGTTGAGAGTCGGCTGGTGACTCCTGCGCATCGATGAAAGGATAATGCCGGCGCACTCAATATTGGACCAGCATATGGCGGCAGAAGCGCATCGGGTCTTACGGCTGATGTGGGTTGTGATAGGCCAGGGCGACGTCGCGTCCCCGTACCATGGCGCCTAAGTTCCTAGCCGTGAGTCAACCTGCAAGCTTGTGGCCGCACGAACGGTCGCATGGCCTGGGAGTCGGTCGCCTTTAAAAGTTTGGCGAAGACGAGGTTATGCAGGGCTCGAAGCGTAATTGTCTAGAGTCTAGAGGCAAAGCAGAATGCAAGTGTTCGCTGTGGGCTCTGGCTAATGTGCCTTTGATCAAGATGCTTGGCTGTCATTTCCCTGTGTGACGCGCCTGCTCCGCGATGCAGTGGAGGGTGTGATTGGGCAAATGAATGATGAATAGTCCTCCCTTGGAGATGTGCAGCGTGGAGTGAGGGTATTGTATATGGGCCTGGCCATGCACTCTCTGGCTAGGGCGATTGCAGGCTAGGGGCGAAATGGCATGGTTATTGGGGGTCCCCCATCAAGAGGCCCCTGTCGCTGTTGAGTGTGGCAGCTCTTGCACAGCCCCGATACAGCTCGCAGAATGCCATCGTTGTGAGCGCATTGCCTCTACCACAGAATACAAAGGCTACATTGCAATCGCCGTCGCCGTCGCGCCAACGAACGTGTGAGAGAAGCCGTGCTGCTCAAGTGAACTGGCGGTTGTTGTGGAGCTTTGGCGCTGATGACGGTGAAAGACGGCGTCTCATTTCCGTCCACCTTAGCGAACCAGCCTCATCCCAAGCAGCGTATCCAAGCTTCGCTCCCCGTCGCCCTCGCTCTCTCCCTCGGACTCCCTCGACGATAGCGACTGCCACAGCTGCGAGACAAGGCGATCGCTCCTTCCATCTCGCGCATCAATCCAAGCAATCGCGACCGGGCCACGCCATTGCCAGCCAGCCATCCACCGCTCCCACCCACGAGCGAGTTCCACCACGCGACGACCCAAGGAGCCCTCTGATCCGACCCAAGCCTATCACTACACGTCAAACTCACCTGCGCGTTGTG
>Ga0268250_10000402_pt1 | contig 20822 bp, 21 predicted proteins | sample AgamicAsSfe_FD_200448 | JGI IMG/M metagenome (GOLD analysis project Ga0268250, IMG submission 200448) | Agave microbial communities from Guanajuato, Mexico - As.Sf.e (v2) (version 2) | ecosystem: Host-associated > Plants > Phyllosphere > Phylloplane/Leaf | place: Guanajuato, Mexico | collected... | reverse complement strand
AAGATACTATACTAATATAATAAAAAAAGAAATTACACTTCTATTACTATAGTAATATCATTATAGATATATAGTTTGTTACTTTGTTTGTTATCATGTCTTACTTCTATTTTTAAACCAAGGTAAAAAGCCTTTTCTTATAATATAAATGTTAACACTATGGGCAAAGCCCCCTCCGCTTTATTATATCATTGGAGTATAGTATATTAAAGTTGATACAGTATAATTTAAGCCAGCTAATATAGGACTAGGGTATATTCCTAACACTACTGTAAACACCACTAATATTAATAATATAGTAAATTCTCTTTGATTCAGATCTGGGATATTATTCAAGAAATATTTAGATAAAGAACCACCGAAAACAATTCTATTAAACATATACATTGTGTAAGCAGCACTTAAAACAATAGAAGAACTAGCCATTGCTCCTAGTAGAGGCATTCTTTCAAACCCTCCGTATAAACACATAAACTCACCAATGAAGTTTAGAGTTAAAGGGGTACCAGCATTACCTAAACATAATATAAAAAACAAGATAGAAAATAAAGGCATTATTTGCGCTATACCTCTGTAATAAGTTATTAATCTTGTATGAGATCTATCATACAGTACTCCTCCTACACATATGAATAAACCTGAAGAAACAAATCCGTGGGCTAAACCCAAACAAACCGCACCATTAATACCTGTTACTGTATTACTGAAACTTCCCATTAAATATACAGCTGCATGTGCTACTGAACTATATGCTATTAATTCCTTTACGTCTATAGTTCTTAAAGTACTAAAACTGGCATATATTATAGTTATTACACATATAACATAGACAAGGGGTGTGAAATGCACAGAGGCTTGAGGCAATATTGGTAAAATTAATCTAAATATACCGTAAACGCTTAATTTTAAAACGATGGCGGCTAATATTATACTTCCTCCTAGAGGTGACTCAACATGAGCCTTTAATAATCAAGTATTTAAGAAATAGGTTGGAGTTTTAACCGCAAAAGCTATAAATATTCCTATGAATAAAAAAAATTGTGTATAGTAATTAAAATTAGTTTTGTATAATGCATCAAAATCAGTAGTACCCATTATAGATAACATTGTAAGGATAGCTAATAATAAAAATAAAGAACCCAACACAATAGGGTTTGCTTTAATTTTGAGTTACTTAGACTTATATCGGCTAACCGACAATTCACGTAATAATATCTTTTAAACTTTACGATTTAAATTCATATTCGATTTAATGGATTTTATCTTAGAGATACCTGTTTCTGATAAGTGTTGCTTATCATGCATAAGCATAGCTATCTTTTTAAAATCATCATAATCAGAAGCTTTTACACCTTTAATATTATGTTTATCGAATAAAGGTATTATCTTCTCTAATATGTCTTTAAAATCTGTAACCACGTAATATACAGCAGACTGTTTCAAAGCTAATTCTATTCTACCACATTTAAGAATAGAAACGAATGACTTCATAAGTTCTATATCTCTACTGTGTTGAACAATTTGAAATTTTAATATTATAGATTTACCTGTCTTAGTTGTTAGGGAATTACGCATAGATACATAAAAACATCCATCCCCACTGGCTAATCCCGCTATTCAATTAAAATCCATAACCTCAGTTTTTTTAACTAAGGGTTTAGTTACAGCCTTAATCTCAGGAAATGATAATTTAAGCTCATCACTAAAACCCAAATTTAAACCAGCTCTTATAGAAAGAATCTTATGAAAACCTTCCTTATTAAGATGGCCCTTGGTTTTAAGTAATTCTACACCCTGTTTAAATAATTTAAAATCTCCTCATTTTTCACCTAATAAAGGATAATTATCAAAGTGTGTTATTATTACTTGTAAATCAACTAGGGATTTAACTGTATATTGTAAAGTAGTCTCTCCATGCTTAGTTATTTTACCTACAGCAAAGAAATTTTGTATATTTAGTAATAAAAAATAATCTTTTTTATGCATAGTGATCTTAAATATAGCTTGTATTTGATACCCCATTTTGTAACCACTACTCTTGTAAAACCCTAATGTGAAATTTCCTTCTGCATCAGTTAAACCTGTAACAAATAAAGGATTTAGTTTAACACTATTATTACAATGCGGGTTGGACAATGTATGCATAAAATTTTTATTACGTGAACCGGTATAAATCGTTCGCCCAAAAACTGGTTTCCCAGCGATTAGAGTACACCTTACAAGATCCAAATTCCTGGATCTTGAAGAACCATCTACTCGTTGCTCTTTTACACCCATCGACTTAGTCGAATGATGACTTAGAACCGCGGTTGTCCATTTCGAAGTAAACAATTTTCTCATCTCTAATGATTTTACCATACCTTGAGTCATTAATCAAGCCGGTAGTAAAATTTCTTCTACTACTTTGGTTATTAGAGCTTTAGGATATTCCCGGTGTTTGGCTCTTTTACACTGCTGAGTCAATGTATATAAAAAAAGGTAAAAACTCGCTCTAACTCTGTTACTACTTCCAAATAAACCTATTAATATAAATAAAGGTGGTAGTATACTTTCAAAAAAGATATAGAATAGTAATACATCTAATACTAAAAAGGCTGCTAATAATAATGTTTCAAGTAATAAAACAATTATTACATATGATTTGACATTTTCTGATATTGAACTTCAATTAGATAACAGTGCAATAGGCATTATTATCGTTGTTAAAATTACAAAGTATATTGATATACCATCTACACCTAGATAAAAATCAAAACTACTTACTTTATGGTATTCTTGTACAAATTGAAACTGATTACTACTAAAATTAAAAAAGATAAAGACAATTAATGAAATAAATAAATTAATTAGACATGTAAATAAGCCAGTTACTTTAATTTGTCTTGTATACGAAACAGTATCTACACTATACATTGTTGTAGCTATAGAAATGATACCAATTATAGGTATTAATAATAACAGGATAAGTAACATTATAACTTAATGTACTATTATATTACGTTACATACTCTTATTATTAATACATATATATATTATTTATGAATTTTTTTTTCATTATCCATGCATGCTACATATATATGACAACATAGATAATATTACTGCCAGAACTATTCCCTGGCTTAAAGGAAAAATAAAAAAAAAACTATGTCTACCTAGTCTTTTACAAAACATTGATGTAGAAACAATTAATTTCATTTGTCTTGAATATGAGATGCTATCTACACTATTTATTCTTGTAGCTATAGTAATGATAGTTAGAACTAGTAGTAAAGTTAGGCTTAATAGCATTGTATGTAATAAGAAGTAAATTAAAACATTTATGATTTAAAACCTAATATTAATATTACTAAGTTAAAGGCTAGAAATATCTGACTTAGATTAAAATAAAGCCAAATAAATTAAACGGCTAAATTTTTGTCTCGTCACCTATTACTTAAAGGTAATACTAGAGACAAAAATAATGGCGCTAAACCAAGCAATGGTTATCTGTAATATGTATTACACTATTCTCAGCCAAGAGTCGAACTTGGACACAGGTATTAGGAATACCTGGTTCTGCCATTAAACTACTAAGATTTTTTTAGGCTTTTACTAGTTTTTTTGGCAAATATTATTATAATAAATTATTGTCACTTATATATATAAGCATAGTGTGTAAAGCATATCATGTAATCATACCTGTGTGTAAATAAAAAAGGAAGAAAAGCTCAAAAAAAGAAAAATGAAAGCTAAAAAATACCCAAGCTAAGTAAACCAAGGAAAAGCAAAGCTAATAAAACCCAGGAAAAAAAAACCGATTAATCTATGTCATCACTAAAGTCATACAGATCAAACTGCTGTTTTTCAAGCTCGTAAACCAGAAAACTTTGATGATTACTAGAAATATTTTCAGGTGTATTATTAGAAACCATATCAGAGTTATTAACCTTAACTATCATCAGGTTTTCTTTTTTTTACTTGAACCTGCTATACCCTGAAAATATTTAATAGCCCGGTTGGAAAACCTGCTTCCACTGTGTATTTAGTTTGCACATTAGAAAAGGGTTCATCACAACTACTGTCGTTTTCGGTTTTTAAAGTAGTATTAGCATAATTATAAGATAAATTATAGAGAGCATTATATATAAATCTACTATGATCAATTTTTATCTCTGCCGTGTTAGAATCAAGATTAGCGTACTGCCTTTGTATTATAATTATAGGTGAATCAGACTCGTAGTCTGATTTATAGTAAGAATCATGACTTCTGCTACGTTTAGCCATTAAGTCCAGGGCATCATATCTAATAGTAGCTACTTTGTTTGTTTAATTCACCTTTATATAATTTTCCTTCATCATTTATTAAATCCTTGGTTTCTTTATCGAAAATTTCCAATTTACTAGCTTGTAAATTAGATATTTCTAAACCACGATCTTGTAATAGTTCAGATATAAATAGCTTAGATTTTTCTTCCTTTTTTGGTTTTTAATTTATATCTAAATAAAAAACCAAAAAAAGCCTAGGTGCTAGATTGCATTTTTTTTAGTCTGTTTTGATATTAAGCCAGATAAATTACCAATATATCTATCCGCTAGCTTTTCTGTAGATTATACTACATCAGACTCAATTGGAGATTCAATATATGTGGAATAAAAAAAAAAACCTTGTTATAAATCTTCACCAAGACAGAAACAAGGTGAAGATGTAAACTTTTTTAATAATGTTATGGTCATTATGAGCAAAATTACGTATACCTCTCATAAAGTTAAGGTTTTTTTTTTATGAGTTATTATTCTCACCTAATAGTAAACCTTGACTTGCAAATTTTCTAAGGAACTTTTTTCCAACCACGCTAGACCCCCCTCTATACATTTACATATACGTTAAATTTTATCCGGCTTAAATATTATAAAAAATTATTCATACGGTTTTTTTCTAAAAAAAAACCAATACATTACTAATATAATTAAATTCATTTGTCATTTTCTAAAAGAAATGACTTTATCATGTATATTTGGTCCATGATTTAGGGTTTATAGGGATACACATTAAGCGATGGCCAAGGACCAAGCTGTGGACAACTATATTATTACTACACTACTTATTAACTTTACTCTATTTTGGTTTTTTTTTTTGGTTTTTTTTTTATCATTAAACCTAAAAAAACGTTAAAGGAAAGGAGGTATTAATGCATCTAATTGAAGAGCCAACATTAATACCCGTAATACCACACCTATAGTTAAAGCATGAAATATGCCATATATACTTACTTCATCCTATAATTTAAGATAACGGTTTAAGTCAGTAAGAAAGTTAACTTTAATGTATTTAATCCAAGAAAGTAGCCGGAAAGGGAAAAAATCCAGGGGTGATGTCCAGATTTATATCATTGCCCGAAACTGCAACTCTTTTTTCATCTTGCGTTTTTTTTTTATTTATATATATATAAATAAAAAAAAAAACGTTAAACCCGTACGAAACTGTAGGTTATACATAGCACTTAGTTCTGCATAAGCAACAGGGTTTATAGTATACGCTAGAGTATTACAAGTACGGGCATCGGGATAAAGCGCATCATTTAGAATGAAATAATATAATTCTATGTCACCAGAGTTCAGGAACATTCTAGTCATATAAGGGCCATATTGTGTATTTACTAGCCTATCAGCATCATTACCTCTTGCAACTCCAAATAATTTGGTTAAACCAAAACTAAGACGAGGATCAAGGTCTATTACACCTAAGTGAATAACATCATTTATCCTAACGCATATAGAGACTAAATGTAACAATAAATCCGGTTTTTCACCTTTTTTTCTAAGTCTTAAGTACCTCATAATAATAGCTAAAATGGCTAGTAATGCCATCAAATCAGCACCTGACCTAAGGATTTCTAGTATTATATAAATATAATTTGCATCTATCTCGGGGATATCTAGTATATCAGAAATATCCTCTCACCTTATCCCTATCCCGGCTCCCGCCTACGGACCAGCTTCCCCCATTAGGAGAGCGGAGATAATTACAACAAAAGGATATTTACAGGTATTATATCGAAACTATATAGAATACAAGGAACTAAGACAATAAAGGCAATTACAATGGGCAATAGTATGGTTCAAGAGAAAGTCATTAACTGATCGTATCTAATACGAGGAAAGGATGCTCTTACTCAAATAAATGTAAATATCATAATACAAGATTTTAAACCTATACTTAAACCAGAAATTAGTCCTTCTATTAAAGGATAAGATAAGAATTCCAGAAAATTATTAGGGTTTTCAATAAATGTATAGTCAATTTCTTGCATTACATACAATAAAGGCATCAAGTTTAAAAGATAACCTCCCAGGAAAAGAATACTTGTTAATGTACAGATAAGCACTATACTTGCATACTCTGCTAAAAAGAAAAATACAAATATAACAGCTGAATGTTCTGTCATAAATCCACTAACTAATTCAGATTCCTAATTTGTAAAAGATCAAGAAAATTATTACTTAATGGTCCTGAGTTTTTTGTAAAAAAACTTAGCCAGCTATGGTGGCTGACCCTTCTCCGGATGGGGCTAGGAGTTAATTTTTAAATAATATTTTTCTTTATAAACCAAACCCTTATTTATATATTTACTTACGGTAAATTTAGATACATCTAGATATTTTGCTAGATCAGAGGCATAACTGAAAGCTTTTATAAGGTTATTATCAAGTCCATAAATACCTACACCATTAGGATATTTAATTTTTTTACTTCTCATAAGATCTTTAGTTTTTTAACGCTCCGCGCAGTATGTTTTTTGCCAAACATGGGGTTAAAACATCCAGGTTTACTTATTAAACTTTTAGTATTATCATCATGATGCTTTCCTCAAAAAGGATGGTTAATTTTGTTTCCAAATCTTTTTACCATTTTCTGTTTAGCAGCATCTGTATGTTTATAACCTTCTAAACTAGTAGCAGTTTTCATAAAATTGTATAATGTATGAAATTCAAATTTTTTTATATACATAGTTTCTAAATCGGTTAATAACTTAAAGCTGGTAGATTTATTTTCATAAGTAAAATATAGCGCCTTGGCGAGTAAACACAAAAGTTGAAGTTTTGTAAACCATGCTTTAATATAGCAAAATGCAAAGCACTGTTAGATTTTCTTTTAGATAAGTGTTCATTTAACCTTAAATATAAATCTTTTGCGCTTCCTCTCACCAAAGTGCAGTATTGTTTTCCATTAATTTTATTGGTAAAACTATATATACCTCCTTTATTTATAAGAAGCTCACGTTTAGATAATATGTAATTTTTATCATCTAAGTTGTTTATAACTAAAAGAGGCGTAGGTGTATCTAAATTTGAAGGGTTTGAAGTAGAATAATTTCTACTTCAAATAGTACCCCGAAAACTATAAAGGTTATTTTTGTAAGTATTATTAAATAGGGTTTTGGTTATTTTCATTTACCCCATATACTTTCATATATGTACGGACTATATCATATACAAAATAAATTTTATTTTGTATTATCGCGTGTAGTCTCTGAGGATCCTACTCGTAATTTAAATTACTTTGGTTTCCTGCTGATTGTCCATTGTAACATCTTTAATAATTTTAACGTAAATTCATTAGTATTTATCTATATATATCTAAATATTAATATACGTATCTAAAGCTTTAGGATTTTCCAGCATATAGCGATATTTAAAGAGGCCAAATCTTTTGTGTTGATGGCAAATTATTACTTTTAAGGTAATAAAGAGATATCCCTCTACCAAATCAAAAAGAGTTGCATTTGGTTTTCTTAATTTTCAGGTTTTCTATTTCTATTCATATTATCTTTAAGAGTTTGAATTGCATTTAATCCTTCTAATGTCTTATGTTCTTTATTCATAATAATCTTAGAAGCTTTTACTCAATCTTCAAAATTTAACTTTTTGACACTTTGTAATGGATATTTTTCTAAAAAAGGTATAATTTTTAAATATATATCCTCAAATCTTCCGACTTTAAAATCTACACCATTTAATTCAGTTTTTTTTATAACATACCCACAATAAAAATAGTTTACTAAACTAATCATTAACACGGAATCTCTAATATGCTGGGTTATATAAAAATTAAGAACTACAGTGTGATTAGATCTATCTTTCCTTTTTTGAATGTCAATTATAAAACATCCTTCTCCGTCTATAAAACCTACTAACCACTTAGCATCTGGAATCCCAATGAAAGAAAATACAGGTCTAGGTATAGGGGTAATATTTGGAAAAGTGTTTAGTAGTTCTTCACTAATACCTCTATTATGATTAACTTTTAAACCTAATATTTTATAAAAATTCTCTAGATCGAGTCCTCTTACATCCGCTAAAATTAAAACAATCCTTTTAAATAGTTAAAAATCAGCTCTTTTTTGTGTAATAAGTGTATATTTCTCAAAATGAGGAATAATAAAAGACATTAGATCTTTTACAGTTCTAACTGAATACGTAACTGTATTTCCTGTTTGGTTTATAGTACCTACACCTAAATAATTTTTAATTCTAGTTAATAACTTTAGGTCTCTACTATGAAGTGTAATACCAAAAACAGGTTCTACTCTTCATCCTATTTTTCTATCTTTAGCTTTATAGATTTTTACCGTAAAATAACCTTCTGCATCTGCAAAACCTGTTAACCAATGGGGATTTATACCAGAAAGATTTTTTTCCTTTTTCTGCAAGCTTGTGGGGGAGGTAGAATAAAGTTTAGAATTGAAAAACTCTTGAGGATTAGTACTAATTATAATTGAAAATAAAATTACCTGAAAATTAATTAAGCCTAATAGTTCAACGGATCGATTTAATAGAGATGCGTAGTTATCCTTAGCCTCTGCAAGATCAAAGGGTGCTCTGTTGGTTTCTGCTACACCACCTATGAAAAAGATAATAAAAACTGGGAATAGTGGTACTATAAATCACACAGCTCTTTGAGCTTCTATATTTACAGTTAAATTTAAACTACCTGTTAGTAATATTACTAATAAGATAGCAGAACTTAATATTAATTCATAACTAATTAATTGGGCTGTACTTCTAAGGGATCCTAAAAAAGCATATTTGGAATTAGCAGATCCAATTTTGTTAACGTAAAAGCTCTTTATCTTTTACTTCCATATTTCACAACATGGTTCAGACTATGTCATAATCTTATATGTAATAATATTTTGGTCAAAATGGACTAGAAGAAAATCTGTGACTACGCTAAATCATAGAAATGAAGTGCTTTGGCTTACTTTTTTTAAAAAAAACCCAAAAAAAAATTAGCCAAGACGCTAATAAAAAAAAATAAAGAAATATTGTAATATTTAAAAATGTTCAAGTTATTACTATGCCATAAACTATTTATATCTTTCTATAAGCTGTTTTATTGTTAAGTTATCTAAAGGTTTCCTAAAAAAATAATGGGGAGAGAAAATCAGATCTATCAAATATATTAATACAAGTATCTAATATGTTATCTTTAAAGGTATTACTGTAGCATTCCCACCTTTGTACAGCTCTTTTATATAAATATTATGTTGTAACTTTAAGAGCTCAATACTTAATTTATCACTTTTATCCACAATATTTCTTGAATAACTCCTTTTTGTATAATATGATCTATGAGAATGTCTATTATAAAAGGTTTTTTTTAGTTTAGTCAGGTTTGTTCTAGTTTTATTTAAATGTGCGGCATTATTTTTTTTTTATCTTGCGTTTTTTTTTTTTTTTTTATATATTTAAATAAAAAAAAAAAAGTTAAACAAAAATTCAAAGCCGTCGTACCATTTAAACTTGGCCCATTAATATATATTTTTCTAAGATTTTGGGCGCTCGTGGCAGAATTATAGATTTTTCTGGAATCGCATCTGCTAGTCGTTGAACGTTCAAAATTTAACCCAGTATCTACTATAAAAATAATAAAAACCAATGCATACCTTATTATAGCAATAAGCACTACAAGATATGTTAAGAAAATTAAATCATGCTTCGCTTCAAGTTGACTTATAGAAAGTGTTTCTTGAAATTCACCCAATTTTTCACTTATTACTCGCGTAATAAGGGGACTATCTACTAATCCTGCAAGCAAGATACCATATGTTGCAAGTGAAGAAACTGCCAGCATATATAGTATACCTAAATTAAAATCCCATAATGCTAAACCAGCTCCGTATGGTATAACAGCATAACCTAAAAGTGAAAAAATTAAAGTTATTATAGGACCTAAGAAAAATAAAATAATATTAGCCTGTGTAGGTGAAACATACTCTTTTAAAAGTAGTTTAAGAGCATCTGCAAACGCTTGTAAAAGTCCATAGTACAAATCTCCCCCTTTAACCATATAAAGTAAAAAAAAACTTTTTATTTTACCTTACTGCAGGTAAAGTTAGGGGTATTCTCCCTAAATAATTATATTATCCATTTAACGGAATGCTCGTTTTACCCTTTTTTTTCCTTATACTCACGCTGATTATCAACAGAATGGTAATATACTAAAATGTGAGATAAAAAATTTATTCCTGTACTCTTTCGAGTAGGGTCTGACTATATCTTAAATATTACCCAGCCTTCCTTATTAAGTAATATACTTAGTGAGAAAAAGATTATAGTGAATATTAATCGCCGTTTAGTCGATGAACTGCATACCAAATATTACATAGTTGGCACTTGGCTGCGGATTATCCATTTCCTTTCGTACATCAATTTCGATTTTACCTTACCACGAGTAATTACCTGTGCCACAAACTGTGTTGCCACGTCTGCTTGGTTGAAATTGCTTTAGGATGTCCCCGCAATTTAGCGATTTCCTAGAGTAAACTCTCAGGCCTAGTAAGGATTCTTATCCCTTACCCTAAATAAATGTTATTTTTATATTTCCGAGCTATAAAAGTATAGTCCTTTATAGCTTTTCCCATTATCTATATATTTACGAATAGTATTTTTACTAATGTGTATATCCTCACATGCTTCCTTTCTAGAGAGGTAAGTAGGTTTTTTATCCTTTATTAATACTAATTTCTCATCAACTTTTTTATATACTCATAAAAAAGTATTACTTGATAGTTTAAGTTTTTCTGATAAGCCTGTTTTATCTAACTCAGATAACTTACGACTAAAAAAAAACACACGTTTTCCATTTTTCACTGTGGGTTTATTAGTATCCATATGTACCAAGATACTTCTGTAGTCCACATTAAAATATAACGCTGCATTATGTGCACTAGTAAATACCTCCTTAATTAATTCCAAAGTATATCCATTGTAAGCTCATATGTTTATATTACGGCTTTTTCTTTCTAAAGAAAAGTCTTTCAATAACTCTAAATTTTTATGGTTTAATTCAGAAGTAAACAGATAATGACCGTTAAACCCTCCTTTAACTCATTTATCCAAATGAAAATTTTTTATATGAGTGTGCTGTCCTCCTAGTATTTTAGAAACTTCACCTATAGATTCATGTGTAGTTATATCTATAATACCATCTTTTCTTACATAGTACTTTCAGACTTTTACAGCTACATTGTGATTTAAGCTTAATCCTTGTGTAGAATCGCTAACTAGTTTCTCTACAATGGCTATATCTTTAATTATATTATTTAGAAACAAATGATCTTTAAAAGGAACATAGGTATTTAAATATACACTAATAGTTGCCCTAGATACACCTAAATGGTTAGACAATTTACTTATACTACTAAAATTAGTATAATTAGGACTAATTTGCCCATTTACACATTTATAAAGATAAACCGGAACACCTTTATATTTGTTATCTATTTCTAATTTGGATTGCATAAGCTTCAATTTATCATACAAAGAGTCATAATTAAAAATGTCACCTAAGTTGCTTTTAAATATAGTATTTAATATAGGTAGATATTCTTGCAAATAATAATCTTCTTTTTCACCAAGTAGATTTACATGACAAATTTCAATAATAGAAAATCTAAAATTTTCTCAACCCACTGTTTTAACAAAGGTATGGAATATATCATTAAGATCGGATTTCATATGAGAATTTAGTCTAATTTTAAAATTCTTAGTTCTTCCTATATAATAAATATTAGAGTCGTGTTTATAAGTAAACATATAAATACCTCCTATATCTTTAATTTTTTTAAAAAACTCACTTATAGTGACTGGACATACTAAGTTATCGCAAATATATATAATATTACCTTTAAAAGGTTTAACTGGGGCTTTTCTATTAGCATACAATTGAGCTATATCTTTCTTATTGTAAATAGAATATGATCTAACTAGCGTCAACTTACGCACTCTAGGTAACGTAGGGTGTTTACTAGTAAATATTGTATTGCTATAGGTCTTATTAACAGAAATTTTTTTAATAACAATATTGTGTATTTGATTGAGTTGACCTACAATGTTAGGACCTAGCCTACGCTGCATTGATGCCATAGTTTTTCTTTCAGCCACTGTAACAAATGCTACCGTTAGTAATACAGGTAGAGTAACTAGTAAAACTTCGATTATTGATATTAATGTAGGTATATATAACATATTAAAATTTTTAGAAATATACTAAGTAAAAAGAAAGTATCAAAGAGTCGCGTAAACTTTTAACGTTTTCTTTTTTAAGAAACTTAGGTTAAGAACATAGAAGTGGTTTTTTTATTTAAAAAAGATTAATCTATTGTCTATTATTAAATTGGTTTTTTTTGGGTTTTTTTATATTGTAAGAGCTTATGCAGCGTTACATACAGGAATAAATCAAACACCTGATAATACGCCTAGTAATACACCTATTGTTATGTAGTACGCTAATGGAAGATTAGGGTTAACAGTATGAAATAATAAACCGGACAAGTTGTTTATGCTAAGCGTAGAGAATAAACGCTAAAACCAATGCTTTAGCGTTGGTTTTTTTTTTTAAAGAGAAAAAAAATGAAAACGTTAATGCAGCCATAGATAGGTACCGAGCCAACCACTTTATAGCAAAAACTGGTTAAAGCCCAGTGCTAGTGATTATACTACTAGTGATAGCTCCTGCCTTTGTCTTAGCTATAGGAGGCGTTCTATTACTAGTGGGTATGTTTACTGATATGCTATTAGTGCGATTTAAAACAGTATTTACAGCAAGCTCATAGCTAGTTACTAGGTTTTACCTAGTAATTTCTAGCTAAGTATTATTAATTCCGTTAATAAATGCAGCAGTAGTATAACTAGATCTGTGTAAACTCTCTTCCGGAGAAGACCATGCTCCTAAAAGAGCTAATAATAAGATGGTACTTATAATTTTAACGTAAAAAAAAACCAGTTGTAATTATATATTTTTTGAATAAAAACAAAATACACTTTTTTTAAAAAGAATAGCCCACCCTAAGTTATGATTTTTATTGGGTTTTTTTAAGAAAAAAAAAATCATTCCGGGCAGGGCTATTTTAAATCATTCCTTCTCATTAGGCTATAAAGCAAATTACACTATTGTTCTTGTAATCAAGATAAGAATTTTTCAAGTGATACTGACTCTATTGCTATAGGCATAGAGCTATGTAAGATACCACAGATTTCTGAGCACTGTCCGAAAAATAAACCTTCTCTGTTTATAAGCACAGAAAATTGGTTTAATCTACCCGGATATGCATCACATTTAATACCTAAAGCGGGACAAGCATATGACGAAGCATAAATTTATCTGGTTATTTAAACTAAACTTAGTGATTATATACATAAGGGACCAGATGTCTGGTCGAATTTAAGCGAAAGGGGGGGAAAACTACTGGGTTCAGATATTTAAACTAAAACAAAAAGAGTTAGCGTTTTGACGTATAGAGGGCACTAATTTAATAAGCTTAAAGATAACTCAAATCTAACTAATAAAAGTCAGGTTTTTTTTTTTAAGCGTTTTTATGCTTTAGTAAATATGAATCCTTTATATTGATCTCCATTACTCCAACATTTACTTATTTTATTCCTTAAATTTTTTTTTTATTCTGTCGCCGGGGGCGCTAAAATACATTTTTAACAAGAAGTAAAAAAAAATAAAGGCTACAATATTTTTGCTTTTAAGATATGAAACGGCTGCTTTGATACTATCAAGTTCAACAACGTCTCCGCTTGCAACTTCTTTTATAAAAATAGGTATGCTTAATCTAGTAGAAAAAGTATTACTTAAAAAAAGAGCTTTTTTATTTGAAATTACATTAGCTAACTCAGCCAAATCTATACTGGAATTTTTAGCTTCATCTATAGGAGTATCTGTAATCTTAAAGAAATTTAAATAAGATTCTGACTTTTTTATACATTTGATACAAGTATCATGATGTATTCCTAAATTATCTCAGATTTGATTTAACGACTTACTTGTATAATATAAGATTTTACCGTCCAAGCTATATAAGTAAATAGTTGTACCTTGTTTAACTCTAAAGTTAACAACTCTTTGACTATTTAAAGTAAAGCTTTTATGTAGCAAAAGATATTGTTCTAAAAACAAGAAATAAAAACCATAATTTTTTTTTGTGGCATTACCCTTACTTCTAATTCAAAAGCCGAAAACCCTGAGGTTTTAATTAAAGGTATCAATAATCCAGCATTATTTTGATTAAAGTGTGAGTTATTTAAATATTGATTTAACCTACGTGATAAGCTGTTACTAGAACCCACATATTTTCTTCCCGTTGCTTTATGTGTAAAAATATATATCCCCGGTTTACGTAGTCTGGTTTTGGGTGTACCAACTAGCTTCGTAAAGGATGGATATGTTTGATCATTGAAAGGTAAATCAAACTTAACTCCTGGTATCGCCTTTAATTTATCCAGTTCCTTTTGCGTTATAGAAACTCCTTGAGTTATCAACACTTTATTGATGACTTCGCTAGTTATCTTATTGAAATCATCATAAACCATGATACTAGTATTATTCCTAAACGGGGTGTGGATATTAGAGCAACCACGAGTATTGTGTGGAACAAATCATCCCGTAGGGACATGAGCTCGTTTTGTCACACTATTAAAGCCAAACACTATAAAGACTGAATACGAAGCATAACCTTGCTGGGGTTTTTTTTAATGTATATTCCAAAGAGTTAGTTATAAATAACTTAGGAAAGGCTATTATGCTATCTTTAATCTTAGCTTACTTAGTTTCTTCCAAGAACCGGTTTCCCGGCGACTAGAGTACACCTTACAACTATAAATTTAGCGCAAATTCGTTAAATTTATACTTGAAGAACCATCTACTCGTTGCTCTTTTACAGACAGGGTCTGACTTAGATCCGCGATTGCCCATTACTTTTTCAAGTTATCTTCTGACTTGTTACCATCTCTGAGTAATTACTTCAGCCACTTATAGTTTTTCAACTCTAGCTTGGTACCAGAAGCTTTAGGGGTTCCCCGGAGTTTGGCTCTTTTTACACTATTGCTGAGAAACCTAATCTCATTTTCTTTAATGTATTACATCCCCACTAGAAACAATAAACCTAACGTGTGTTAATTCGGGAAGTATGACCTGTCTTGGTTCTCTTTTCCATGGGTAAGATATTAAAATTAATATCTTAACCTTTAGGTATAAGCTGAGAATATAACGCCTCGTTTCCGTAAATCTTTTTTTTTTCTTTTATCTCATTTTAACAGATTTTTTTTTTAGGAGGACGACAGGATATATAAACTTAATGTTTTAGATGAAAAATTTAGCTCTTCCTTTGTTCATACCCGCTTTAATTTTTACAATTTTATCCAGCCCTTCTGGAGTCAAATGCTCACCACCTCTCATTAGTTTAGCCACCTCAGATCAATCTTTAAAATCCTCGGATTTTACCCCTCGAATCTTATGACTGAGAAAAAATACCATAATTTTCTCTAAATTATACGAAAATTTTTCTACTCTGAACTGCACTTTACCATCAGAACTAGATACTAATCTACCGCAACCTAAATAAGAGATTAAACTTTCAATTAATATTTTATCACGAGAGTGTTGAGTTATTTGGAATACTAATTGAACTCGAAAACCTAACGCATGCGTTAAAGATTTACTAATAAAAACAAAAAAACAACCCTCACCTGATGTAAACCCAGCTAATCATTCACCATGTGGAACAGCTATATTCTCGACTATAGGTCTAATAACCGGCATGATATTAGGGAAAGCTGACTTTAAACCCTCAGATAAGCCTAAATTCAAAGAAGTTCTCAAACAAAGTATAGTTAAAAGCCCTTCCTGAGTTATATGCTCCTTTCGCTGCATGATCAAGATAATCTCTTTTCAGAGAAGATAATCAGCATGTTTCTGAGAAATTAAAGGATATTTATCAAAATGATGGATTATTTTTACCATTTCACCAATAGTATTTACCCTTAAAGCACAAGCATCTTTAGCAAAGTTTCCTAGCCGTCCTATACCTCCTAAAACAGCTTTAATTTCTCTTAAAAGCCCTATGTCTTTTTTATGAACCCCGATTAGAAACTCAGCTGAGACTCTTCAACCTATAGGGCGCGTAGAATCCTTATATACTGAGACAGAAAAACAACCTTCTGCATCTGTGAAACCTGTGACAAATCACGGACTTATTTTAGATGGTTCAGGACCGATACTTGGCGCGCTATATTTTCTTATACCTAAAGCAGATCAAGAAAAAGTAGGTTTGACCCTTTTAATAAAATTAGGTCTAACACATACTAATCCAAGAGCTTTTACATGCTTTAATCTTTTTTTACCTTGAGAGGTTTACCGACTTTTAGGTATAAGCTAAAGACATAACGCCTCGTTTCCGATTTTTACTATGATATCTTTAAATTACCGTTTGATTTTATTAATAACAGACCATAAGTTAAGGCTGCATAAAGAGCTGCCAAAGATAAACCAAAAAAAAAATAGGCTATTAGAGTACACCTTACACCATGTATCTATCCTCACACTTCTGAGGTATTCGAGGTTTTAACCTAATACATGGCGAGTAACCGTCTACTCGTTGCTCTTTTACACATTAATCTTAATGAAGCTCAGCTAAGTGCCAAGCTACATCTCTTAAAAAAAAAGAGGTGATTTAGATCCGCGAACATCCATTCTAACTTTCGTTAAATCTCAGAACTTGTTACTATACCCAAGTGATTAGTTTGGCCCCTTTCCTTACCCTTTTAGGTTAAAAGGTTAGTATTCTGAGCTCTTAGGATTTACCCGGAGTTTGGCTACTTAAGAGCCGCTAAAGCTTGCTTAAGGCTTTTTCACTCTATTATCCACTTCTAACATTCTTAATGCACCATCCTCCAGATCTGATTCAGGAACTAAGTATGAATCAAATTCTAACTCTTCTTCATCTTCATTTAAGAAATCAGGGTATTGGTAGCTTCAATATCATTGGTGACCTTCTACAAACACTGTTAAAGATGGATCAGTAACTTCATCCATTAAATATAATAATTTAAAAGATGGAAATGCAATTAAGATTAATATAAGTGCAGGTGTTATAGTTCAAATTAACTCTATTAATGTACCGTGGTTAAGGTATTTGTTACTTATAGGAGATTTCAGGTTAACATAATTTCTAATTATAGAAATTAATATTCAACCTACACCAAATAAGATTATTACTAAGTAAAACATGATATTATCATGTAATTCTACTAATGCTTCCATTTGAGGGCTAGCACTATCTTGGAAATATACACCTCATGCTCTAGGTGCATCACAAATTGTAAAAAAGTGGTTAAAAAAGATTTTGCATAAATCTAAGTATATTTCTCTTGTCATGTTTTTTTAGAAAAAAAATTAATTATTAAATATCTATAGTTTAACAGCTTAAAGTGAAAAATAAAAAAAGCCAAGTACTTTATAGACCTCTTACGTAGGTAAGAAATCTAATTACGCCAGGTAAAGTATAAGAGGTTTTTTTACACGAAATAACTTTTTCCTTCATTAAATCTAATGAAGGATGATATTTAGCCAAAAAGGGTTGGTAATATTTAGCGTTACCATACTAATATTATTTATTTTTGGTTTTATTTTGCATAAATGGAAATAAAGCCAGATAAAAATGAGTCTTTATTTCATAGAACACTCTAAATCATTAAATAAAACCCACTATATCAAGCTCACTTTCACGCACATATAGATACAGCTAAATTAAGCCTATTTATATAAGCAAAAAGCTTATTATTAATATAACAAATTTTTCTAGAATGTTTTATGTAATCGCAAACCAATAGTAGTTAATATTGCATCTATGTAAGCAAAGCGGACTTAGTAAGGATTATAATACTGCCAGCCGTTTCATTTTTTTTAATTACTAAAAAAAAAGAAAAACAATAGTTCTTGGTCATGCCATTGTGATAGTATTAGCTAATCTATATAATGCCAGTTTTATGTAGTATTTTAGCGCCCCCGGCGACTACAGGAATCATTGTATATCTACTTTTAATGGTATTTTTTTTTAGAAATAAAAAAAAAACCGTGTAACGGTTCAAGTAGTTTTAGACTTACTGTCAGCATATTTAGCTATAGAAAAGCCAAAACCCCATATGAAAAACTTTAAGTGAAATGTTTGCTTTTTAGCTTTACTTGTATAATAAGTTTTTTAAGTAAATGCAGAAAACCTAATATAGTGAGTATTAAACCATTTACTTTTCTTATAACTTGGTTTTTTTAAGCTATTTACAAGATATGAAAAAAACCGTGTAAAATAAGAAAAATAGGTTAAAAGAGTTAGTTTTTTCACTACTATTACATATATTACTAATACTGCTAGTATTTGTACTAAGTACTATCGGTTTTTTTTTATTTCTTTTCTCGTTTTATAGTTATAACAATTGCTCCAACCATAGCCAGAAGAAGAATAATAGATGTAATAATAAGTCATATAGGATAACTAGTGTAAATAATATTACCTATAGTAGTAATGTGAGAAGTTTCTGCTAAATTACCATCTCACATTTGAGAACTTACAAATGATATTTCTCCGCTTTCTTTAGAAATATTTAAAAATCCTTTTAAGTAATGGCTAACATAATTAACATCAAAAAAATTATTATAGTTTCCTGGTGAAATGGCTAATATATAATTAGCCAATGTAGCACCGTTTAAAGGTAATATTTCATATAAAGTAGTATTAAAAAAAATACCAATTATAATTGCAAGAGGATGAACTAGAGATACACTCCTTTTACCAGCTTGTACCCCCTTTCCCGAACCGTACGTGATAGTTTCCCATCATACGGCTCTCCAGTAACGGCATTAAATTTTACTATTTGTTGTGTGATACTTTCTTGTATTAAAGCTATTTGGCATGGTGTTCCATATGACATTTCCTGCAAAGTGGAATCTGTTTTCTTCTCTTTGCTGCCATGATCTTGTCTACAGGATTAGCTTTAGGGTTTAAATCCTTCAGCATTCTCACATGATGCATCTCAACTCTATAATCCGATTTACATTTGGCACAGCTCAGGTTTTCTAGATTGGCTCTGGAAATTCCAGTGGCGTTTATTCTTAATAGGTGATTAACTTCTTTAGTTTTAAAACTCCAGGGTCTAACACCATACAACGCCGGAACGAATCCGTGGTTATCTTTCCCTCTAAGTGATTTACCAAACTTTTTGAAAACGGCTGCTTGTCTTCCTAATGTAAATTTTGTAGCTAATAATTTAGCACAAGAGGATTTCAATATAAGATGAACATGTGAAGATAGATTGTTAAGGTTTTGAGCAAAACTATAGTACTGAATGATACCTCTATATACAGAATTATACAGAAGTAGGATTTCATCCTTAGTATTAGCTAATCATTTATGTTTAGGAGCTGAAATACCCTTTTCCATAAAGCCAGCATTAGCTAACTTCTTCAGTACCCTATCTACGGGGGCAGTTAATTTAATTGTTTTATTATCCCTCATTAAGAACCCTCTATTTCTTCTACCGTACGTGGTTACGCTAGTTCTGAAAATATTGGCACCAAGAAATTTGGCTTTTTCGTGGTTAATATTCGTAATTAGGGTTTTTGTATCGCTTAAAGTTAAACCTCTCTCTTTCAAGAAATTTCTAACCTTATCCAATATTTGAACACTCTCCTCTTTTGTCCCGTCAATACCTATGATTCAGTCGTCTGCGTACCTAATATACATAAGTCTTCTGTAGTTGGGATCTATAGTTAACACTGAAGGAATATCCAGCATCATTTTATGTAATTCCTGCTTTTCAAGTGTGGTTTTTGCCACTCTTTTCTTGTTCTGAAGACTTTTGTATACCGGATTTTCTGCTCTTCTTTTACCTTTGTTGAATTCCTGCCCTAATCCTTCTACATATTTATCCAACTGATCCATGAATATATTACATAGAATAGGACTTATTATGGATCCTTGCGGAGTTCCAACTAGGGATATCGAATAAACAGTACTTTCCAGATAACCTGCATTTAGAGCCTTACGAATTAAATCTAGGAATCTAACATCTTTAATTCTCATACTAATCAGAGTCATTAGCTTATTGTGATCGAAGGAGTCAAAACATTTAGAAATATCTCCCTCTATAAATCACGAGGCAGATTGGAATTTTGACTTGACATCTTTCAACGCAGAGTGACAACTTCTGTTCGGTCTGAAACCATGACTACTTGGAGAAAAACTTGATTCGTATATTGCTTCAAGGATCATTCTCATGACTTCTTGTACTAACTTGTCTCTCGGTGGAGCCACTGTTAACGGTCTGGTTCCTCCACTAGCTTTTGGAATGTTAACTCTTCTACCAGGTTTAAAATTGAAAGTTCCTTTGCGTAATTGTTCAGTAATTTCAATAAGAACTTGGTGAGATACTCCATCCAAAGTAGTGGGGGTAATTCCAGGAGTCATGCTTCCCGGTTTGCTTCTCAGTTTTAGATAAGCCAT
>Ga0268250_10000400_pt1 | contig 20900 bp, 19 predicted proteins | sample AgamicAsSfe_FD_200448 | JGI IMG/M metagenome (GOLD analysis project Ga0268250, IMG submission 200448) | Agave microbial communities from Guanajuato, Mexico - As.Sf.e (v2) (version 2) | ecosystem: Host-associated > Plants > Phyllosphere > Phylloplane/Leaf | place: Guanajuato, Mexico | collected... | reverse complement strand
GCCCATGATCAGCTGACTTCCTAGGAGACCGCCTGTGGCTGTGAGTGCGACCCAGCCTGCACTGTATTTCAATGTGAGCAAGTTGGCCAAAGTAAGCTTGAGAGACCGCCTACCAATTGATCCATCCTGTCATATAGCTCAGAATGGGCACCCACGGTTTCCACGCAATGACCGCTGTCCAATGGTACTGGCTTTTGCATGATTTAGCTATCATACCGTCTGAAGCCCGATCGCGATGGTGATACATACCCTCCAGCTGTCGGCCAAACACCCAAAAACTCCGCCAACGAAGCCGCAAGGCACAGGTTTCCAATACCAGCAGTCAATAGACCCCAAAGCACAGAAGTCGGTCCACCAGACGGAAGAGCTAGCGAGAGTGAAGCCGCAAGAGCCGTCCAAGAATTGAGAATCGCAAATGCCATCCCAAGCATAGCCAGAGGACTGAAATGACGTTTTAGCTCAGAACTATGGCCGGTGATTTGCGCTAGGTGGTCGGCATCTGAGGTTGAGGTTGGAGCAGAAAGACCGGCGGTCCTGGAGGAGCTGGAGGAGCGGGCGGAGGTTTGGCGTGCCATGTTGAGGTGAGATTGAGGATTTTGAGAATGCTAGGAATGTCGTGCCGCTACTGGTGCTGTCTTTCTTGGTTGCGAAGTGTGCCTGATTATGCGGCCACAGACGACTTTATATATACGCTGTGAATGTATGTTCTCACAGACTCAAGGTCTATGGATACCTGTCACAACCCAGGGGTGGAAGATAAATGCCACAGACCAAAAGACCAGAGATACCTGTCACAATCCAAAAGTCTGGAGGTATACTGGGGTGAAAGTCGTGGCGTTTCTGTGCAGCCTTGTGTTGTCGACAGTATGGTAGCGGCCAACTATTTCCAAAGATCGATATACTCCTCAAACGCGTACGAAAGGATGATTGTGCAGCAATACAGGACACACCAGGGGAAGTATAGCAAATATAGGCAACGTATCTCTTCCAATGTGATGTCCACCAACGTATTTGACGAGGGGACTAGGTGGTTAGAGAGGATAGGGAATGATAGGGAAGACGGCACTTTGATTGGTAGTCAAGTAGTCTACTATCGCAGATGTCTCTGGCGAAACCGCGGTAAGATAAGGTAGTTCTAGTAGAGCGGATCGCCGACCCATCTTTCAGGTGCGGGGAAAGTGAAAGTGAAAATGAGCGAGGGCGGCTCGCGAGGTTATAGTGTGCGCATAGTGGTAGCTACTCGATCAAATGGCTAGGAGCAAGAGGTGAGCAGTAACACAAGCATTGTGTACCTTGCATGATGTAGCAATACCGACATGCTTTTTGTGCGACCTTGTTCAATCGGCGAGCGAGGCGGGTGAGAGATAAGGAGGGAAAGAGGGCGGGGGAAAAGACACATTCACACGTAGCAGGGTAGTTCCATCTCATGCTCGTGCTTGTGGGGACTCTCATGACCTTCGACAAGGAGTCCCGGGCACTCCTTCCTATATGTCGTCGAGATGCGCATGCCAGCTTGGTCGGCAAGAGATCAAGGGTATAGGCTGTAGATTGCTACCATTGTCTTGTCAGATAGTTGTCTGGTGAAAGTGCTTGGCTGAGTTGGCTTTCTTTTAGGTTGCATTGCATCGCGACAAACACCACCACCAAAACCTGACATGTGCTCGTGCTTGTTTACCTTGACGACGACAGTAAGGTCAAGGTCCAGTAACAGCAGTCCTGCGCACTCATGCGCGTGCAAAGACGACTGAACAGGTGCCATGTCCAACGCGACTGCGCCTAGGACAAGAGAGGAACGTGTAGAGGACGCGCTTTCGGAACTGGTCGACCTCGCCCTTCCACCACCGACAGAAGACAATGATCCAGACGCTGACGCACGCTACCTCGAACTCCTAAATCTTGCGCAAGACACTCTAGAGAATGCGCCTGAGCCATCGATCGCGCCGGACGTGCATCATGTCTCAGCTTTGATCGAGAGAAAGCTGGTCAAGGATCATGACACACCTGAACAAGGACTCAAATACAAGAACCTCTTCTCACGACTCCTATCACAACCTGTTCTATCTCAAAAATGGGCAATCCTATACCTTCTCCATCAGCTCTCGGACACACCACCGGCGACCTCCAAGTCGCTTCTCCAAAGAACCTCGCTTCGCGCCGAAAATGGCTACATGAACAGTCGCCGGCCAACCTCAAGCTTAGCATCAGAAGTTCCGCCTGCACCGCGAATACCTACCCCACGCTCGCAAAACGAATACAGAACTAGTCCAGTCTACAATGAAGCCTTTGCACGACAAGGACTGCCAGCGCTACCAGGTCCAGAAGAACGCAGACAAAGAACAGGCCGGCCACCACCAACTAGTCGAAGACGGAACGGAGTTGAGCAGGAGACAAATTCCAATCAGGTCCATGTTCCTTCTCCTACAAGCAATGGAAGCCTTCGCGACACGCCATCAGAAGCAGCACTTCTGCGCGATCTTCCATTCACGTTACAAGGAGTCTCGTCCACCAACCTCAAGTTCTCCTCCTCCTCAACACTCAGACTACCTCGATCACTCCCGATACCAATGGTCTCGCTTCTACACACTCTTGCCGAGCCTTCTTTACTTTACAGAAGTCTTTCAGAGTTTGCCGAGAGCTCTAGCGGCGGTCTGATAGGGCAGAGTCTTCGATCAGCGATTGGAATAGAGCTTAGGTCATATCTTGGCTTAGTAGCAACATTGGAGGGTCAGATACGAAGAGCTCTTGCCCAGATTGACAATACAGACCCGCGGAAAAGTCTTGGCAAGGCTGGCGTTACTCTGCGGAGATGCGTTCTTTGGACTCGAGAGGCCACAATGGGTCTTCGTTTGATGAGTCTAATCGTCGAGGGATCCAAGACCAGGAAAGGCGGACAGCTCATTTCTTTGATACATTCCTTTTCTTCGCTTCATGGTGATCCTTTTGTGGGCGCTTTTGCAGAACGACTTTTGACTCATGTGACACGACCTTTTTACAACATGTTACGATTATGGATATATGATGGTGAGCTTTCGGATCCCTATCTGGAGTTCTTTGTGACGGAGCACCAGATCGGTGGAGATGATGAGGAATTGAGGACCGGCGCTACGAGTGTTTGGGAGGACAAATACAAGATTGACGATGATATGATACCAACAATCATGACGGCGGAGTTTGCCAAGAAGGTTTTCCTCATTGGCAAGTCTCTCAACTTCATACGGCATGTCTGTGGAGATGCCCCATGGGTTGAGTCTTCTTCGAAAAGCTCGTCATGCGAGCTTCACTACGGTGATACTGCCGAGCTATCTTCTTCGATTGATCTTGCGTACAAGACAACAATGGCCCGGCTAATTCATCTAATGCTGAACAAGTTCTCTCTTCTGTCTCATCTGTCGGCACTGAAGAAGTATCTCTTACTATCACAAGGAGACTTTATTGCATTACTGATGGAGTCCCTCGCGCCTGCACTGGATCGTCCTGCAAACTCACAATACAGACACACATTGACAGCACAACTTGAGCATGCTATCCGCAACTCCAACGCACAGTACGACTCACCAGCTGTGCTTCGTCGGCTGGATGCTCGAATGCTCGAGCTAAGTCATGGTGAGATCGGTTGGGATGTCTTCACATTGGAGTATCGAGTCGACTCACCACTGGACGTTATCGTCACACCTCACGGTAGTAAGCAGTACCTTAAAGTCTTCAACTTCCTCTGGCGTATCAAGCGAGTCGAGTATGCTCTTGGTGCTACATGGCGTCGCTGCATGACAGGGGCTCGTGGAGTCCTTGGTGCAGTAGATGATCTCTTTGGCAATGATTGGAAGACAGCTCGATGTGTCATCAGCGAAATGATCCACTTTGTCAACCAACTTCAATACTACATTCTCTTCGAAGTCATCGAATCATCCTGGGACGCCCTCCACACCTCAATCACAAAGCCAGATGCCACACTTGACGACCTCATCCAGGCACACAGCATCTATCTTCGCTCAATTACGCGTAAAGGGCTTCTTGGCAGCAGCGGCAATCTCGAATTTGCTACCCAGCTCCACGAACTCCTCAAAGTCATGCTGGCATACCGCGATGCCGTGGACGGTCTGTACGCACTCTCCGTAGCAGAACACACGGCCCGGCAATCGCGCGCAGCAGGTATCGACGATCGCACAAAGGCTGGCAAATGGGGCGTTACGTCTAACAATGAGCAGGAGGCCAACCACGACGACGACTTCGAGCCCAGCGACAGTCGAACACGCCCACGCAACCCACGCCTCAACTCCCGCAACACTGACAGTCCTCTCCCAGCTTTGCTCAACACGCCTGGGTCTGCCGAGCAAGCACAAGCCTTGCGCGCTCGCCTATCTGACCTCGCTGGTACATTCAGAGCTAGACTTAGTGGTTTGCTGGCCGATCTTGCGTATCAGCCGGATACAGATTTGAGGTTCCTAGGAGTAGTTATGAACTTCAACGAGGCCTATAAGGTAGCGAGGAGGGGCCACGGGCATGGGCATGGGCATGGGGTTGGTGGTGCTGGCGGTGGGAGGAGTAGAGGGAGAGGAGGAGAAAGTGTGAATAGAGGGTCTGTGCAGGCACAAACGCTGGCAATGCATGATGGAGTGAGGGCTGGCGGAAATGGTGCAGCAGGCTCTATGAGGGTCTCTACTGCTGCTGCTGCTACTTCAGAAAGAGCCAGCGTGGCAGGGCCGAGTAAGCGTGAGCGATGATGAGTGTATAGAACATCAACTTCTGGATATGACAAGTGAGCTTGCAGCGGAAAGAGCAGAAGAGCAGGAGACGAGGGCATAATGTAGATGCAATCTTCGGCAGATGCTTCCTATTAGATAGGGGTACAGTCACGTGATGACTAGCGCCGAGATTGCGCCCCGTACGCCAAAAACTCTTCAAATTCCCAGCTCGTTTTCGTCTTGCATTTTCTGACATCACAACACCTCGTCATCCTCTGACGTCCTGCGAACCTCGAGAAATCCCAAGAACGCTGAAACTGTGCGACTTGCTAAGCGGCTGGATCGTCAGCCTTATCTCATACACATCAATCTCCCCAGATCTTGCCCCGCGTCTTACCCCGGTCTTTGGCTACTGGACGTCGCTGTCGCATACTGCTCTGGCGCCCGTGTTGTCGCCGGCCATCACTACACACACCAGCCACGCTACGTCAACGCGCTCATAGCTGCAGAGCTTGGTATCGTGCCTGATCCTGCGACACTTGATACTTTCTCGCGCAAAGGGAGAAGCTACATACACGCTGCTGCAGAGACTTTATCTGAGTGCACTGGTGAGTTTGCCACGACTTCCGGCCTGCCCGATTAGCACAAGCAGGTCTGACCACCACCACGGTCACGTGATTCGGATTGCATCAGCTAACAGAGGCTGTTCGCCATCCAGTCGCAGACATACTGCGCGCATAGACAAACACTTCATATAGTTGTTTGTTGCTGTGAAACAGAATAATAAAGGTAAAGCTCCTCCAGCTCGGGTAGAGTATGGCGATCCACAAATGTGCTGACTTTTGATTCGCTACATCAGAGACTCCTGCCTTGTGCCACTGCACAACTTTCCCATCCTACGTCATCATTCATTCCTGGCCGAAATGAGTACTACTGCTGCTCCTGCGCAATCCGAGTCGACCATGTCCTCTCCTCGTGATACGAAAAGAGTCATTGCATCAACTGACGGTACGTCTCTTTTCCTGCTACCACATCCATGTTCATGTATATTGCATATGCAACGTATGCTAACGTCCCTTATCAGAGCCTCAGCCTGCCGAGACAAAGGCGCAACCTTCTGCGGCGGAGCCACCCCGTGTTGGTAAGTTTATCCTTCCTGCACGTCATCGCGCATCATCCCATCGTACTGAAAAATACATTAGAACAAGCTGCATCCGCGCCTGCACCAGTACCTGCGCCTGTGGCAAAGACAGAGGACGCGACTATAGACAACAAACTCGCTACCAATGCTGCACAGCCTTTGGCACCACCGCCAAAACCTGGCCAAGCACAAGCAAACAGCGACGGACCTGACTACTTCAGTGGAAACCACAATCAAGCACACTTCTCTCGAGAACCTAATCCATTCGAACAATCCTTTGGCAATCCGTCAACAGAAACACCCGGTCGCTTTCCTGGACTGCCTTCCGTTGCCAGTCTGACATCCCCAGCACCTCTCGGAGCAGCAGCTACTCCGGGTTGGCAACTGGGCAATTCGCTACGATCAGGGCCGCTCAGCCCCGCTATGCTTACTGGTCCAGCAAACGCATCAAGTTACTTTGACGACGGTTTCCGACAGAGTTTCCCTACACCGAATGAGTCTTCCCTGCGAACTGGCCTAACTCCTGGTGGTGGCGGATCTATGTTTCCTGCGCCAAGTCCAGGCACATCTGCAATGTTCAACTCGATGTCAAACAGCGGTCTCGCGACACCAGGCACGATAGACTTCCACAGAACAGCCATCAATGCTGCCGCAAGATCCAAGGTGGACAACAACAACATGCAAACACAACAAGCAGCACAGGCACCAATAGCGCCTAAACAAGAGTTTCCACAACAGAGTCAATCCGCAGCCCTGAATTCGGATCCTTTCAACAATCACCCAGACAGAGATGCAGTAAACAGTTTATACATGCTGGCGCAAACCGGCAACAGAAATGCGAACCAGTTCGCCGTACCACCTCCACCACAATCAATGCGATCCGGCATGCAATCACAAGACACATCACCCACAACAGCACGAGGGAGGCCGTCCAATGTTGGCACCGATGGGTCACACTCTGGCGATGATGATAAAGGAAGTGGAAAGAGTCGCAAAAAGAGCTCGGCTGGCAAGGGATCAACAGCTCCGAACGCAAGAAGAAAGGCTGATGATCTCATGCCAAAGCAACCTGCTGCCAAACGTATGAAGGGTGGTAACAATATGAGCATGATGCCACCAGACATGGACGATGATGAGATGTATGATGAAGACGACATGAAGGGAGAGATGAGTGATATTGGCCCGAACGGCAAGAAAATGACAGATGAAGAGAAGAGGAAGAACTTCCTCGAGCGTAATCGGTATGTCTGGACGATCTACGTTACTTGAAGTCAAATCGCTAACCATGAAACAGTGTTGCTGCTCTCAAGTGTCGTCAGCGCAAAAAGCAATGGCTTGCCAATCTCCAGGCTAAGGTCGAGATATTTACTTCGGAGAATGACGCACTCAACGCGCAGAATGGCCAATTGCGAGACGAGATCATGAATCTCAAGACGCTTTTACTAGCACATAGAGATTGCCCAGTAAGCCACCAGCAAGGTCTGGCAGGCAATACCATGAACCAGGTCATTGGCGCAGACTTTACAGCACAGCCAAACCCGTATGGAATGCAAATGGCGCAGAATGGTGGTCAGATGCAAGGTCAAATGCTTCCAGGACCAGGGATGCAAAGAAAGTAGGTCATTGTCGTTTCAGTTGTGCTGATATCAGGATGCTAATTTGTCTTCAGCTAAATCTAATACGCCGTCTACACTATGGCGCTGTTGATGGCCTCAAACTTCGCTTCTTGTATCCACTAGGAGCGCTTTTGTTTACAGATGACGGCGATTGGGACGAGATGGGATGGAGGGACTTGGGCTGGATTAGGGGTAATAGGAAAGACAAGCAGCCCACGTATCGAAGATGGACATGTCTTTGACAATTAGATGATAATATTGTAAAGGAAACACGACTGTATTCCCACGCACACTGTGATTGTCTCTGTTCTAGCTTGCTCTAGTCGCGTGACGTAGCCGAAAATCGATGACGTAGCCGAGAAAAGGTAAGCTGTTTCAAAATGCCATTGGCAAATGTGAACACACCACTGCTGCCTTTTCGTACCAAATCAACACCCACTTCTTACTACTCTTCACACAAAACCACCATCATGTCCGGCCAAGACCCCATGACCGTCGCCTACGAGGTACGTAGCACCATCCCTCAAAGTCGGAAGCTCAAGCTGCTAGCGAGAAGGAAAGCGAGAAAGCAAGAGCACACGATGGGACATAAAGCTGACCGGGAGTGTTTTGAACATGTAGGCTGAGCGCGACCTCAACTCCAACGCCGCCAAGCAGGGCAGCGTCGGGCTCGACAGGAGTAACAGACATGGAAAGCCAGCTGGTAGTAGCAGTATGTCATCCCATTTCATTCTCATTCTCTCCTACACTCCCACACTATGTATTTCTTCCTGCATTCCCCTCGCTTCCTCAACACTCCCAGCAGCACTCTTTGCCCTCACTTCATACTACTCGCTTCCTTCACATCCTTCCACGTCTTCACCCAGTCTTTCCTGAGCAGTTGGCTAATCACGTTGTTTTCTATTGCTTTATAGTCGAAGAATCCGGCGTGAACGACAACGTCGAGAACAAATTCCCCGGCGCTACCGTCACGTACGGCTCTGCTGCGTCCGGTGCTGGCGACAACCGCGAGATTCCGGATGAGGAGGGCGGTGGCATTAACCCGCAGACGAAGAGGTACTTTTTCACCTGCACCGACCCTCGTACACTTTTAGCATCTCTGGATCGGAGGCTAACACGGCACACAATTAGGCAAACAAAGGCAAAGGACTTTGAGGGTGTCGGAGGTCCAGAGGACAAGCTTGCGGCTGATGAGGTCAACAGGGGCGGTGATGAGGATCTCTTGGGTAATGTGAGACAGGGGGGTGAGACGAAGAGGCCGTAGATGCTCGTTCAGCTATGATATGAAGGGCTGAGAAGCGCGAATGAAGCAGACGTATGAAGATAATCTTACGTAATGTAGTAGTCACGAAGTCGCTCAGAATGATGCGAAGATCTTGTCTCTCTGATACCTTTTATCTAATGATCATATGTGCGAATCGCTTGCCGCGTTGTGCGTTAGTCGCCGGTATATGCTCTTTGTTTACTGAAAGACCGCTGTCTTCGAGTGCGACATTGACCAGTGGCCACTTCCAATTCGAGCACCTTCCACTTCTCACAACACCTTTTATACCCTGATCTGACCTTCGCTGAATCAACTTGATCTGTTGTCGTCTCTTCCTGTCCATCTCACTGCCAATATTACATCTTGGCATGTCCAGTGGCTCTTCGAGCCTTCGTTTTGGAATTTAATGGTCGTGATGTCCCAGTAGGGTATGCTTTCAAAATATGACCTCCAGCTCCTGTTCACTATGTGAAGCTGCGTGGGGTGTGCACAATGAGTGATCGATGTCGATGAGTTATGGAAATAGCAATACACGCGGGATGGTGGACCAAAGGAAGCGCCATGATCAAGCTACTTAAGCAAGGAGTGACTGTTGCCATTTCTACCGCCAGGAATGCGTAGTTGCCGCCCTGTGGACACTGCCGCGCCCTTACCACAACACTATGCCCTTTTCAATAGTCCTTGCAATGCACGATCTTTCCCGCAATGGCCCTTGCTAGCTCCGCTCAACCGCTCCCGGCTTCGTTGCTCAACAAGGACATCTCTTTTCTAGACGACGACATCTTCAATCAGTTCATCGATGCCGATGAGTTCGACTTCAGCGACAGCAGCTACGATCGTAGTACTCAGGCAGACGTCTCAGATAGAGACAGCTGGTTCGACGAGCCTTATACTGGCACTACAGATGATCTGACGGGTAAGTAGCCTGGACAGCGGATGACAGCACAAGTGTACCTGCAGATATGCTGATCAGCCTTGATCTATTTCAGGACACCTACCTTCACTATCACAGTTCGAGTCAGGCGACAAGACTTTTGTTCTCGACGAGCAAGACCTGACCACTGTCGCTGACGATCCTCCACTGGATACACAGGAAGACGTAGGACTCAGCACGCCTCTACGAGCCGATACAGGCAATCGCAAGATTCCGTCGACGGTCAAGACGGCAAGACACTCGCAATCATACGGCATTAGGAAGAGCCCACATCGTCGTGTAGATTCTTCTCCCACAATGCCCCAGCAGACGTCACGTCGTACAAACAAAGATGACAAACGACATCGAGATGCGAAGAATCTGCAGAGCCCTCCTTCCAGCCACTTTGATCCACTATCGCCTCTGGCCACAGTGACTCAAAGCCGATATGCTGATCCAAGCCCGGCTGCGCAAGCACAATCACGATATCGAGATCCTTCTTTCGCGAGCCAGGTCTCTCCTCTTTCCCAGCAGTTTCCTTCCCAGCAGCAAAACACCATGCCGTACTATACGCCACTAGCCTCGCCTCAGTTCAATACTGGTCAGACTGTCGGATACAAGCAAACACAACCGATGTCCTCGTTCTACCCTCCCATTGACCTCGACATAGACCAATACCTCGTCGCAGCGCCTCCACCAACTTCCACACTGAACCCACCTACCTTCGCAAACCCTTTCCTTTCGGACGCAGACATGGCTTGGGAGCACGATCTCGGCAGTCTTCCAAATGACTTCGGCTTTCCTTCTCTTTCAAATGTATCCTCAGCAAGCTTGTCCTCACCAACACACGCCAACATACCTCTGTTCAATGACTCTAAGGTTCAGTCGTGGGCTCCACCGGTGTACCCATCAGCACCACATACAGCTCCTCTGATGAGTACACAGCAGCAGTACTACGACTACGGCTCCGCAGCAGCTTTTCCAACACATCGCTACCAACCCCTGCAAGGTTACCAGAACCAGCCCATTCCGCATAGTGCACATCCTGCGAGCAACGGCTTCGTTTCTCATGCCTTCACAAACACGTATGGTCAAGCCCATCCGACACAAGATCCCATTGGAATGTCAGGAATGTCCTTCATCAACCACACCCACACCCAACCACCAATTCTTCAACTCCTCTCCGTTCCAAAGACTCGCCGCGACCGCACACGCACGCACACTCATGAAGCTCCAACCTCCAGACAATCACATTCGCGTCCAGCTTCACGCGCCCAATCAGTAGCACGACCAAGCTCAAAAGCACGCTCCAAAGGCAAAGCGAGGTCGAAAACTCGGCCGCGCGTGCATTCCTCCTCTGGCTCGGACTCGGAGGACTCACTTTCCGATGACGCATTGATGGCGCACTACGACGATATCGGCGGGTCCGATGAGGATGAGGAAGGTGAGGTTTCAGATTCCGACTCTGCACATCGGTGTCGTCGGCGGGATCGTGATGCGCACTCCCGGAAAGACAGAGACAAAGGCAAAAGCAAGGGCAAAAGCATACGGTCCGTCACGATTGGGACATCAAGTCTATCTTCCACAGCCGCACCACCACCGCCACGCTCCCCATCCCATGCCCGTTCCCGATCCCAAGCCCGGCACACCTCGCATTACGCCGCCTCCTCGGGGCCGTCCCGCCGCCGTCAAGCTTCGAGCACAGATCTTTCGCCCATCTCGCCCGTCTCTCCACCCATCAAGCCGCCGCGCAAAGCACGAGCGAAGAGCACAAAGTCAAAGTCAAAAGCAGGGAACGACCCGTTTGTGAATCTAACAGCGGACGACCATAAGAAGATTCTGAAGGGGGTGGCGCCGAGTGGAGGGAGTAAGACGAAGGCGAAGAGGGAGAAGGAGGAGATTGAACGGAGGGAGGAGTTGGAGCGGCGGTTGAAGAGTTTAGGGGCGTAAGGTACCCGAGTGGAGAGAGAGCGGAGGACGATGGTGTGAAGGTTGAGAAGAGAGGGCGAGCAGGTGCTGCGGGTGGGTCCAGAGAGGTGGCTTCCGCTCTGCATGGGAAGGTAAAAGATGCATCTGAGGTTACAAATGTGCTTGTGCCTCCAGAAGCTACGATGGTATGGCGAAACGTCAAGTGGCAGAACATGCATGTGCGATAAGGTGAAATTGAAGAAGAAGACAGAGATTCGGCGTGTGAGTCCCAGGAAAGCTAGTGATATGAACGGCAAACTAGACGTAGCGAAAGCTTAACAGCGACTTGACAAGAAGGTCAAAAGCCATAGGTAGAGGTAGAGATAGAGAACCTAAACGACCACGATGCCAGCTCCATCGATTTTCATCATCACCGAGACCTCAGTTCCTAGTCTGCTCCCTTTGTCTACTTCAGCTGTTCATGTCTCTGTCTCCGTTTCTGTCAGCGAAAATCTTGGAGAAGAATCGTATTCGTGCATTGTCGCATAGACGAGGGACAGGTAAGAGAGAGAGAGAGCCGAATGGATTCGACAAGGAACGGATTGCGGTTTGAAAGACCAGCGACAACGCCGACGCCATGCGATCATCTCTTCCATCTTCGATTTACAGCTAGGATTTCGTGGGGTGGGAGTCAAGAAGTGGCAGAGACAAAGAAAGTCGACAGAGAACGCAAGCCGAGAGACAAAGGTCACAAAGGCACCAAGCATAAGGAAAAGTTTCCTAATATTCTACCTGTAATCTAGGACAAAGAAACCACCACATATTAGGTTGTTGTAGAGTACAACCAACACTCTTGTCATAGCATCTGAGCTGTTATTGACAGCGAATGCTCCATCATTGGATGCTTCAATGAAATCAGATCAGACAAACTCCCTTCCCGTGTATTCCATTTGTGAGTCAGCTTCGTAAAGCGTGCTCATTGTCAGTCTACCCCGTATCCACTCGAGGGCAGCGTAACCGTGCTCGTTTTCAGTCTGATCCATTTCTCATCCTCTACTATGCAACTCCATTCCTCTAGCAGCGTGATGTAGCGTGCTCTGCGTTAATCTGATTCATTACCACTACTATGTAACTCCTTCCGATATGCTCATCATGTTCGTAGGTGGCACTGTCTACTCCAAGGCGACACCAGTAGGGTCCCAAGGCTCCGGAGAAGCAGCGGGAGTGCAGAGAGGGGAGTCCTCGTGGGTGTGCCAGAAGCAGTCCTCTCCCTGACGGGGATCCTCGAGGTCGTGTGTAGCGAGGAAAACCAACGCTTCAGCGTAGTCAACAGCAAGGTCACCGCCGGGCATCAGGAGCTTCTTCATGGACTCGCTGACACCATTAGCCCACTGAGAGTTGTTGGGGTTCTTTGATCCACAGAGCGCACGGTAAGCGGCAGTCATGATCAGGAATTTCCTCATCTTGTTGTCACCGGTTGTGCCATCGTAGATGGTCCTGACGCGGAATGGAGATGCGGTGGTGTCGTTCTCGCGAAACCAGCGTCTCAGGACGTCCATGACTTGGTTGCACAATGGCTCGATCATGAACTTTGAAGCGATGAGGTAGAGGTTGAGGACGTGGGTTGCAGCGTGAAATCCATCAGAAATTCCTTCGGGCATGTCGAGCTGTCCAGTTGGGAGCCACTTGTCAAACAGAGAAAATGCGAACACGTCCATGTCCTTGAAGACAAGAGCATTGGTCTCAGAGAACTCGACATCCTTGGTGGCATCAGTCGCAGCCCTGGCGCTCTTGGAGTCGGAGTCAATGGCAGAGTCCCGTCTGCCGTACAGTGCTGCGAACCAGGGAGAATGTTGCGACAAGCTTAGCTTCATGATGGTGAATGATTTTGGGTATTTGCCCACGATGAATTCTTGTTCGAATGAGTTTGTTGTGCCTTGGATAGGACTGGAGGTTGCAGAATCAGGACTGGACGTGGCAGAATGTTAATACAATGTCTTAAGTATTTGTATGCGGACTGCAAACTTACGCGACATCCGAGACTGGAGAAGCTGGAGCAGCCAATTCATCTGGTTCAGCTGAAGGAGCAGGTTGAGTCGGAGAGATTAGATTAGCTTCATGAACAGGAGCGCTCGGAGCGACCGGGAGGACTGCAACAGTCGGGTGGCTCGGAGCAGTTGCAGTAGTCGGATGACTCGGAGCGGAGACAGCGGAAGGAGCAGGAGCGGCCGAAGCAGCTGGAGCAGCTCTCAAATCTTCGTGCGAGCGTGACTTCATTGGTTGAGGAGCTGCGAAGTAGTCGTCAGAGGGCTCACCAGCGCGGCCTAATGGAGTGCCTGATTGAGAGCGTCTGCGAGATTGAGGCAGACGACTCTTGATGGACGCGTGGTGAAGAGAGACCTCGCCAACAGGAGTAGATTCGCGTGCTGCGACGGTGGAGGTGAGAGCAGGGGTGTCGTGCTTTGTATTGGATGCCATTGTGAATGAGATTGAATTCGTCTTTGTGATTGGCTTTGTCTGTGAAGTAGTTGACGAACTTGGGAATCCAGAACAGTCTCAAACGAGAGACAAGCTGAGGGTTCTTTGTGAGCTTGGTAAGCTTGAGGAGATGCGTGAGTAAACCAGCTAGATGCAGATGACAAAGAGGTGATTGTAGTTGTAAGTGTAACAAATGTTGATGAAGGGATGATGCTTAGGAGCAAATGTGAAAGTTTAGGTAGTTGTAAGGGTGGAATGAGTAAGGTGAAACGACAAGTCAGAAGATGCCAGGTGGGGACCCTGTTGTTGTTGTCGCCTTCGACTCATGGGAAGGGAAGGCACGTCTTGATCCAACAAATGTGCTGGCAAACCTTGTCCATTTATAGTGAAAAGACTGATCAGTGCTTTCACATCATCATAATGACGCCTGGACGGGCCATAGCCAGATATTCCCCAGTAGCATCGTGGGTGCCACGAAAGGGTAATAGACTTTTTGCCTCCTACCTACCTGGGACCCCCGACCGCACCACCAATAAACACAATTACAATTCCGTACCACGGCAATCTCTGAAGGTCATTGTCCTTATATTCTACACAAAAGCGATAAAGGCTACCTACTCGCCTCGATCTCCTTTGATCAGCATGCCAATTTCTCAAATGAGATGCTTGGACCTTTAAATTGTCAGTAAAGCACATGACCTCAAATATTGAAGACATCATGACCAACCTAAAGTATGCGCGCAAGTAGATGACCTGCCATGCCCCAAATCCTACCAGAATGCCCATCGTACCAATTGCAAACCACTTGACTCTTTCATTCGTGCTCTCATTGGTGTCTCGTAAGCTCATTTCTCGTTCCCGCAAGTACTCCATTTCCTTGACAATTTCTGCCGTCACCTCTTCGATTCTTCGTAGTTCCATCTCCACTGGCTTCAGCTTCTCGCCTGCTTGAATTGCATTCCAGTCCTTTGCGTCTGCGCCAATGTCGATATCTAATTCCACATGCCTTGTTGGTGCATTACCGCCGTGATGAACATCTAAATGGTGCGATGAGTTCCCCTGATCGCAGTCCGAGTGACGGGAAGTATCTTACTGTCCGGAATGATGTTTTCGAAGCAGACATCAAATGCAGAATCCGCATGCGTGGTGAATGCGTATCTGTTCTCTCCAACAATGTCTCGAGGTCGCCCGTAGTCGTTGCCAACAGCGTCCTTAATCTGTAACCCTATCAATGCCTGCCTAACGCCTGCCTTTGAGACACAGTATGTTCTTCCTCGTGCCCACGTACATGTACATTCAGTATCTGTCCATCGCCTTTGTGTCCATCAACCTGTATTCTTTGTCAATGCAGCTCTTTCTGATGCCGTGCATGCTTCCCACATTTGCCGTAACAACAACCAATGTGTCTCTTTGTGCGAACTTGATCCTCATTAGTCTTTGTCCCGGCAGTATACTCCTCGCCAGCTATATCATACATTCCTAATACATCTTTCTCGAGCCTCAGATTCGTGTCCTGGATGCGCTTGAATGTCGAACTTGAGTGCGTTGGTGATGGTGATGGCAGCGAGGAGTACGGCGCAGGTAAATTGACCAGAACACAGCTTCATCTTGTCGCTAATGAGCCAGCCTGGAGGTGTGGAATGCAAAACACAATAATCGCACAGGAGGAGACGCGTATAAAGGACGTTATGCGCCAAAAAGAGCCCCTGAATTCTGGCCTAACGAGGAAACCCTTGACGTCTTACAAGATCGGACGCTTCTTCGTCGAGCTCCTTGATATCTCTTGCTCTACTTTACCTTCCACTACATGCTTTCCTGTGCTATAATCGTAAAAAGTTGGGCTTCACTGGAAACACGACGCTCGCACAGAATATTGCCATCGTCAGCAGTATCCGCTTCGAGATTAAACTCGGTCTTTTCGCAATCACGTCCTATGTCTGCACTAAGTAAATCCAAGCAATGGTCATTTGCTGCGCTTGACCCGAGTAAGCAGGCAGCAGCTGGTATGAAGCAATTACAAGGAATTGTCTTCGATGTGGACGGCACTCTATGTAAGCATATAATATTGACATTCATCTTGTCCCATCCTGTGATGATCTATCATAAGACAGTGTGTGCACAGCAGGATCTCACGGGCACTCCCTTCAAAAGACCAGGTTCTGCATGAACATCTCCGTCGCCATAGTAGCACCATAATATATGGGATTGATGTCATAAACTGTACTGATTGTCCTGTTCAGGTGAACCACAGAACTATATGTTTAGTCAGTATGCCTTTGTCATGATCTACACAACACGAGGCTCCTGGGCAACAGAGCCTGCGGATGCATTTGCTGCGCCAGCACGAGATACGTAGAAGGCTAATGATCACAGAGGAAATGCGTGATGCGTTAGGCATCGATAAATCCATTGACATACTCGACCACATCGCAAGCTTACCCAATGACAAGCAGAAAGAGGCCCATGACAAGATCCAGGCAGTAGAACGAAGAGCAATGAAAGTGCAGAAGCCACAACCTGGTCTCAAGGAGCTTATGGACTATCTTGATTCTAGAGACTTGCCGAAAGGCATTTGTACGCGAAATTTCGAGTGAGTTCGTTCAACATGGCTGCATACTGTCACAGGACAACATCTGGGAAGAATCCTCGGGAGGGGTGCCGCAGGGTTTCTGCACAGACCCTTGTCCTAGTACAGTAACAACACAAAGCTGATCAGAAACAGCGAACCGGTCACGCATCTGCTGGAAACATTCCTACCAGACAGCAAGTTCAGCCCCATCATAACCAGAGCCTTCCAACCGCCGAAGCCTGATCCTTCCGGGATCAAGCATATTGCGGAGCAGTGGGGTGTTTCAGCGAACAACCTGATCATGGTTGGCGATAGTGCTGATGACACGCAAGCTGGTCGAGGAGCAGGCAGCACGACGGTATTGCTTGTCAGTGAGGCTAATGCTCATCTGATGGAGCATGAATATACAGACATATACATACAAAGGTGATATCGGTCGAAGAGACAGGGTTGCTTTGACGAGGCTAATCAGTATGAAACAACTAGGCTGGATGAATTGATACCTCTCCTCGAAACAGGGGTAAATCCAAGTAAGCAGTGAGTTGATGATTGAAGCAAGTATCTGGTTCTCCGGCGACAGTCCTGTTGCGAGCCTGGCTAGTGTACACGGTGGGTATTCTCCAGCAGCGTATCTCGGCGAGTGCCGTGACACAAGACGTCGCCCAGTACATATGGCAGGGAGATCAAGTTTATATCAGAATTGTTACCAGGCATTGAGCTCCGTACCTGGTCTTCAATCCATGCAGAACCAGAAGACGTTGCCCTTGTGAGTTTCCTCTTTTGGTCGTAGCATGTCTTCTATTAGCTCTTACTCATTTTCACTTGGTCCGTGCAGCAGCCAAGAGCAAGTAATCGCGCGGCAATCAGGAGGCATGGTCCAGATCGCTGATGACCTAACGATTTCGTGCTAGACACAATTGGGGAAATGCCATGCTTGTGCTGTGATGCAACGGTCGTCTGCCCGAGAGATGTGACAAGACTGGCAGTCAATCACGCCCGAAGCCGAGGCGAGCTCTTGCGACAGCTACAGTAAATTCAGGGTAGAGTTAGCAAGAACAGAGTTGACTTGCTGTTGTCGCAAGTGGTCGCCAGCATACTGATTTGGGGACGAATAGAACTGTCTTCCTCACCCCAAACGCCGGGGACGATACCATCGACAATGGACAAGAACTTCTAGCCTCGATCCAAGCGATCTTCTTTGCATCGGCAGTTGCACAAGGAGCTTTTCTACGTCGAACTGACAATAATGACGCTTCGACGGCTGGATGGCTGGAAGCTCGTATATATCCCGCATGCACGAGCGGAATTTGCAGAGCTACTCAGCTCGAATGCAAACGGCGGCAGCACAAAAAGCTGCCATCTGGCCGATGTCGAGGTAGCCCTCCAGATCGTTGCTAGTGCAGTACAACGCAGCCATGATGGAGAGTATGGAGTCCAATACTGGCCAGTGCGCGCCTCGGCCGTTCGACTGGACGTGAGCTGGGGGGAAACTGTTACCTGAAAATGTGGGTGAGACGCTGTGTAGGTTCTGCGCGCGGACTGGCGAGTTGAGGCAGACTTCAATGCGCAATATAAGGTAGGTTATGAGAGCCGACTTGGCGGGTGCTAGTGGTCGAACTAGTAGAATAAGGTGGGCACAGAGAGCGAGCCTGTGCCTCGCATCACAACTAGGGTGCTAGGGTGCTAGAGTGTCGATTTGGCACCTGCTTGAGTCGTCTTCTTCCTTCTAATCCCTGTCCGTCCCACGTCGTTCCTGGCAGCTAGCATCTGCACCAACATATGTATATCATCATCTTCTCGCCGCATATATCTGTACAGTAAAAAATCCTACGACCTTCGATATCCGCTGCTGTTCTACCTCGCCCTTGCAACCTTGTCCCGGTCCAGCCATCTCTCCCCTCTGAACCTTATTTCAACCAATAAAATAACGCTGCAGACGCAACAGACCTCGCTGCTCCTGCTGCTGTCGACTGGCTGGTGGTCTACTGTGATCTGCTTCTTTCCATCCGATCTCGCGCATACGTATATTCATCCTCGACAGAGAGCGCTTTTCCACAGATCTGAGACTCGTCGTCAACTCTCACTACGACACTTGAGCTACACTTCGTTCCCAGGCACACGCAATACTTATCGTTTCCCAGGCCTTATACGTAGCAGAATATGCTGCTGGCCAGCAACTGCGCATAACGAGGACTTTCGTCCAATACTCCAGGACCGTCAGCCGCAAGACCGAAGCTATCCGAGCTTGTAATCGAGCTATACAGACTACTTCACCATGTTCAACCAGTTCCGCCCGCGCAATCCGGGCTCGCCCACATCTCCCATCAGTATCACTGATAGCTTCGCAAGCGACACGTCTCGAGGTACAAAATCGCTATCCTCTGCGCCCGTCGTAACACCACCGCCCGCTTACGTCGCTTTCGCTGCGGCATCGCAACTCGCGACAGACAACCACATAGCTCAGCTCACTCAGGAAGAGGCGGAAGATGCACATCATCCGGGGTCGGCTCGTAGTGGCGCCCTGTTCACAGAGCAAGCACTTGTGTTAATCAATGCTTTCCTGGACGAGCTGCTCTATAGCTTTCTCTGTAATACGCGGTCAATGTCCTTGGAGAATCTGGAGAATGCCGTGGAGGGAGTACTGAAGGGAAGACTGGCACAGCAAGCACTGGACGCTGCGCAGGTTGAACTTGAAGAGTTACTTTCAGAGGAGGACAATACTGCCGTCCTACCCAGTGAAGGAGAAGAAGACCTGTCACAATCGGATATCGATCTCATTTTCAAACGAACCCGACTGAGGATCATGGTATACATGCGCTTGGGAGAGATGGAAGATGAAGATGAGGAACGATATGTCCAGCGCGAGTCAGAGAACGGCACCACAAGCACGACGAACAAGCGCTTCTCACAATCATCGCGCATGGTTCCCTGGAGTGCAGCCATCTTTCTGACGTCGATCCTTGAGTTCATCGCCGAGCAGTGTATCGCCATTTCTGGCGAGACCGCATATCGCAGGACCAAGTCTGAGAGGATTCAGCTGGTAGGGGCATCAAGTCAAGCAGATGGTCTTGATGACAGAATATACGTGGATGAATACGATGTGGGAAAGCTTGCACTGAGTAAGCTGCTCGGAAGGTTATGGAGGATCTGGAAGAAAAACTTGCGATCGAGGCCAAAGTCACGTCTACCAGCAGTGCGATCATCTGCACTTCCAAGTCGTCTCGGCGCGAAGGAGCCTCCCGCTCCTATGCAATCACGTCCAGTATATCAGAACGAGAATGGATCGTATGGCTCGGAAGACAGTGATATCCTTCCTAAGCAAGGCATTGCAATCACTTCGGACACTGCTACACATCAAATGTCAGGCGATGAGGGTGTCCATGTTGTATCAAGTGGAGCAGACTCAGACAGTGATGTGCTAGGTCGTCCGGCGTTGTCCAAGATTTCCGAAGATGACCGATCACAACTCGCGCCAGGAAGTGGTTCAGACAACCCAGCACTGTTTCCTCTCACTAATCGGAGCTCCTTACATTCGCACCCAGCTTTTGATGCTGCAAACTACCCTCCAGGAATAGCAGCCGCAGCTGGTTTGTCCTCGAGCTTCAAGCAAGCCGACTTGCCATCAGACAGCCCCGAGGATGACCCATATAACCTCTATGCACCCGGACCAGTCAACATTCCACAACGGCAGCGTGGCGATTGGGCATCAACTGTTGCAGAGCGTGTGATCATTCAAAGTCCAATCTTGCCTAGTGAAAATGCTTTCGCAGCTCAAGCTCGTGCTGCAGAGGCACGTAGCAGATCTGGGACTACATCGTCGATGCCACTCGACTTTGGTACTACTCAGAGTCAGAGCAAGCAATCGACGACATCTGAGCAGCAAAATCAAGTCAGATTACAGCCTAGGAATAACTCCTCCTTGGCTGCACCACCCATAACACCACCTGTAGACCGACAAGGCAGCATTGTGGATCGACAAGGCAGCATTGTAGACCGACAAGGCAGCATTGTGGATCGACATGGCAGCATAATCACCTCGCCGACCATTGGGGACTATTCACCGGTTCCTGTATTGGGCGTCGCCGAACTGCGTACTGCACAGCCTATTCAAGCTCAAACAATCACTCCGCCAAGATCATATGAATCACTACAGAAAGTGTCAAAACAAAATGCGACGCCCCCACAAATCAAGAAGCCACTCAAGATTCCGCGTCATGTGGTGCCTACGCCTACATCATCGCCTGCCAATCGACATGGGCTTGTGGCCAGAGAGCCAACGATTGAGGGTCAATCTACCAGGGACTTTGCTGACTTCATTCGATCGACTGC
>Ga0268250_10000399_pt1 | contig 20906 bp, 20 predicted proteins | sample AgamicAsSfe_FD_200448 | JGI IMG/M metagenome (GOLD analysis project Ga0268250, IMG submission 200448) | Agave microbial communities from Guanajuato, Mexico - As.Sf.e (v2) (version 2) | ecosystem: Host-associated > Plants > Phyllosphere > Phylloplane/Leaf | place: Guanajuato, Mexico | collected... | reverse complement strand
TGTTTGTGATTGCGGAGTTGTGATGGTGGTGATAGATGAGAGGTAGCGTGGGCTGCAGATAGCGCATTGTCTAGCGTGGACTTCGAAATCGTAGAGACTCCAGAGTTCGGCGATGGTGAATGAGGGACTTGCATTGGTCACGGAAGTTACAGATAACAGCGGCGAAGTTCTGACCAATGACGGTGCTTGGAAGGTAGGAGAGGGGAGCTTCAGGACATCGAGTCCAGTGTGGTAGGTGTCAGGTGAGGGTGATCGAGGTGAAGTGATGGCAGGCATTCTTGCAGTCAGTGTATGTATGTGTTGTAGTAGTATGAGGCAAGATAAGTGTAAGAGAAAGAGAAGAGGAGAGAAGAAGAAGAAGAGGAAGAGGAAGAGGAAGGGGAGGCGAAGCAAACAAGCAAGGTATGCGACAATCAGTCAATCAGTCAGACAAAAGTCCAATCCAAGACACCGAGTATGCGTCACCAGCAACAGTCATTGCAAACGACCAAACAGCCAATTGGAAACGACTTCTTTCGACAATATGACAGCCGCTGCGAGACCTGCCAATGAGAATGTATTCCCCTTGGGACATCAGCTGCGGCCATCTGCAGCCTCGCTTGGCGCATGGATCGAAAAGACGAAACAAGGAAACGTAAACAAAAGCAAGGAGCGGCAAGCCCGTCACGCGTCTTGTGTAACCTCGTCACCATGCCCACGACGGCGCATCCGACGGCGAATCAGACGCCCGCGCATCCTTCCCATCCGCTCCCGGTCTTGTGTCGAGTTTTCGAGGCTCGAGTCTCAAGGGCACTCTCTGGAGCAGGAAAGGCGACGTGGTAAGACAAACGGTGGTGTATTATGTGACAGTGGCAAGGAATGACATTTTAGAGTCATGGTGACAGTTGTTCCTGCGTGTACCAGATCGCCAGAGGTGCATCGGGGGCGCAATAAGGGTGCATACGGGAGTAAGGGTGGCGGTGCTCCTGCATGCGCGGCGAAGATGTCGAGTGAAAAATAGCATCCAGTATGAGACAGGAAGCGGGCGCGTGATGTGGCGCTTGATGATACAAGCTTGAAAATGGTGAGACATTGTTGATCATGGAGTCATCGCCGGAGGAGAGACTACGCCTTGTAAGACTCATCATTGGCCATCGGCAAGGCGAGACGCGCATACCTGCAGCCCTGTCAATGCGCCGTGTATTCTTTGTTGTTGCGGTTGGAGTTGCCATTTTCATGATCTGCGGCGATAAGACCTTGCCGTCGGCGGAGATAGTGATGTCTTGACTCGCAGTTTAAACTCGTTGTCAAACGTCAGTGACATTGGTATTTTCTGGCATTACTTGCCCAATTCTGCAGCATGGCAAAGAAGTGTACGTGTATCATCGAGACAACGCCTTAGACATCTCATCTACAGACAGCATTCTAATCATTTTCGGTGCGCTCAGCAAAATCAAGGACGATCGCCGTCCGGCTCATCAGCATGGCCATGACGGGTTACTATCGAACATTCGTCCGACCTCGTGCGCATCGGCCACTTAGTATGATGAAATACGATCCTGTTGGTACGTGAGATTGAGTCTATGGAGGTGGCGGCTGAGCACACATGGCGGCAATTTGCTTGTTGGAAGAAAGACAAGACATGTAGTGGAGGCAATTGATGTGCATTTCTGGACGAGAGCTGGTCAAGGACATGCAATTGGGAAGCGCCTGAGTATGGCGTAGATAATGGCGGGGGATGTACTTCGAACGTGCTACTAACACGAGCTCCGTGTAGTCAAGAGACAGGTCTTATTCCTCGAAGCGAAACGAAAGGCAGGGAAATGAAGGACATTCGTGGCAGTGGGTCGTTGTTCCAGCTTGGCAACATCGAAAAGGCATGACAGGAAGAATGAGCAAAGGATGATGAGCGCAAACGGGAGAGATGCGAGAGACAAGAGTACAACATTTCGCATTTGTCGGCGCAATGGATTCTAATCGGGATATCCGTGGCAGCTCAAGATATGCACCAAGGTGGAACTTCAGTCAATGGAATGTTGTCATTCAAGTTGCTACGATATTTTCATACTATATAATAATGTGGCAAAAGATTGCCCAGTCTTTTCGTCGTCCACACATCTCCATCATCATAGCAAAAGAAGCAATTGGTCGAAATGCTCCATCAAATGAGCCATACTCATACAAATATCGCTACCAATCTCCAAGCAAGAAAAAGCTCTGAACATCATCGACACTGCCTCTAAGCGAACAAAGCAACCTACTCAGGGCCTACACTGCCTCGTAGGTGGTATCGACTCGCTGCGTTTTACATCAGCCGTGAAACAGCAAAGTCGTAAGCACAGCTTCACTGACTGCCCGACGCAGTTCTCCCAGGCTTCGTGGAAGAGCTCTTCGTAGTGCCAGTCGAAGTAGGCTTCATAGAGGACGTCTTGACGGTGCCAGTCGAGGTTAGCTTCACAGAAGATGTCTTTGTAGGTCCCGTCTTTGACTTGGTGAGACCTGCAGAAGTTCGGACGTGTGACAAGGCTCCAATTGACTTGTGAGTTGTTGTGCTCGGGCTGGGCTGTGGAGAGCTTCGTGCAGACGCGAAGCCAGTGCTCGGAGTTACAGCATTGATTGGTGTCGTGTTCGAGGATCGAGTAGTCACCTTTGTCTTCTTCGCAGGCACTGCCGGCAAGTCTACGGTACTCTTCCGCTTCAGACTAGACTTCAACGGAGTGCGGCTCGCTTGGCTTGATCTTGACTCCGACGGACACTGAGATACGTCCTGGGACTGTGACTCGGCGTAAATGGAAGTATCAGGGCGTGTGCCGCGACTCTCCAATGTCGATGCCGCATCAGTGGAGAAGCGCACAGCAGGATAGACAGGTGTAGTGGGCCTTGTCACCTTCGTAGCTGTATTCGACGTGTTCTTGCGCCTTTCGGCATCCTGGCCAAAACGCATGGTCTCGGGAGTCAGCTCCGGTGGGTCGGATAATAAAGGTGAGCTAGTAGTCTGGGTCTTGCGATGGGGGGTGCCGTGGGGAAGACTTGCGATGCGAGCATTGATCTGGGCGAAGGTGGGTACTAGAGTCTTGGTCAGAGCATCGACCTGTGATTGCAGCTTGGCACGAGCTTCCTCCGCAGTATTGGTTGCAGCTTCAGCTTGCTCCACACGCTGATTCAAGTCGCTCCGTTCAGCATGCATCTGCTTTTGAAGGGACGTTGTCTTGAGATCAGAGTCCTTGCGCAGCGATCCAAGCTCTTTTTGGGCTGTAGCCTCGGAAGCTTGGAAGGTGTCCTTTAGCTTCAAAAGCTCCTCATGCTGTGCATTGGCAGTTCTCGCAAAGCCATCCCTCTCCTCCCCCGTGAGCTTGCATTGAGCTTGTAGAGTTCTGCGCTCTTCCTCACTCTTGGTCAGGGCAGCGGTTTGAGCTTGAAGTTGTTGTTCATGCTGAGCAAGCTTCTCCTTGTCAATCCGTAACTCCTCGCGAAGAAGCTGCAATTCTGACGTGTCTTTCTGGGTGGAGCTCGACTTTGCGCGATAATCTCCTAGTTCGTCCTGTGTTTCGTGAAGCTTTGTTTTGAGTTTCTCGATCTCCGTTTGTCCTTGTCGCAACTTGTTCTCGTACTCCATGCTCCTTTGGCCCCACGCGGCTTGCATAGACTTGCGGACTTCCTCCTTCGTGTGCTTGATGCTGTCATCAAGCTGAAACAAGTGTCAGCATGAGCCACACGATGGCATTGACAGAACTTACAGTCTTCTTAGCAGCTCTTGCAGCATCTGTCTGCGCCTCCTGGAGCAGTCGAAACTCCTCCTTCCCCTGCTCAATCCGTTTCTGAACTTTTGTCAGTCTTGACCACAACGCTGCATGTATTTCAAACTCACTTGAAGATCATCAACCTGCCTGAGCAGTTCGTTGCGTGCCTTATCAACCAGCTCGTGCCTCTTTCCCAGTTCCTTGACCTCCCCCTTGAGGTACACATTGTCATTCCCGAGCAAAGCAACTTGCATGTTGACCACCGGGGAGTCCTGTGCCGGTAGTGTCTTGGGCACACACTCAAGACGCTCCTTAAGCCTGGCACACTCTTCTCCAGCCCTTGACACCCTTGCCTCAAGTTCAGTCTTTGCTGACAACAGATCTTGCTGAGTTTTGACATGCTCAACTAGTCGAGCATCCTTGTCAGCGAGCTGCTGAGTGAGGCGTGCATTCTCCGAGTTGATGACTCCAGTTTGCTTCTGAGATGCCGGCATGTCATCGAACTTGGCGATGATGCTCGTTGTTGCATTGGTCAATTGTTGATCCAGAGAATTAGAAGAACCTTCTAGCCGTTGTGCATGACTGAAAGTATTAGCATTGTAGATGCACGGGATGTAAAGTATCCTCACCTTTCATACAATTGCCGCACCGTGTCTTCCAGGTGCTTCAGACTGGCTTTCAGCTCACCCGAAGTGGCGTTTGCAGTAACGCCAAGGAGAATACTGTCAACAGCACTGGCCATCGCAGAACTCCCCGGGCCTGCTTTCATCTGCAACAGAGACTCCATGGTCTTTAGTTGAGCTTGCAATTCATCCAGCTTGCCGAGCATCTTGTTCTTGGCTTCCATCGCAAGCTGCAACTGTTTCTCGAGTCCCAACGAACGAAACTTTTCTTCAGACAGTTGTAGCTCACTCTTGTCCAATCGAAGTCTAAGATCATCGCTCCGTGCAAGGGCGGCACGTGCCTCGTCCCCAATTGACTTGACGATGCCCTTGTATTTAGCTCCAAGGCGTTCAATCTCGGCCTGTGATGCTGAGATGTCATCACGGCACTCGTCACGAACCTGCAATAGCGAGTCGAGCTCCTTGAGAATGGTCTTTCCCTGGCTCTGAATCGCAGGCATGTCAACGTCGATCTTCTTCGTGAAGTCGGCAAGCATTTTGATCTTGGCGAGTGCCGCACCAACTTCGTGCTCCTTTTCGGCAGCCAAAGCTTCGTTGTCCTCGTGTAGTTCGGCGATGGTGGTGTTGTGCAACAGGACCTGCTTCTTGAGGGCCTCCAGTTCTTGTACCTGCTCAACGTGCAAGGTGTGTTGATATAGACCAAACAGCTGGTCTGACCTGAATGAAGTAGGTGCTCTTGGCAGCTTGGCTGACTTTGCTTTCGCTTTCGGCTTGTTGACTTTGTCGTGATCAACCTTGCCAGGGATGAGGCTGCTTTGCCTGTGACGTGCGACGTCCGCATGAGTTGTCATCTCCGTAGTGTGAATCGCAGGAGCAGCTTGTGTCGCGGTGTGAACGAAAGTTGCATCAAGGGGAGTTTGATGCTTTGCTTCAGCTGCGTTTACAAACACCGACATTGTGCCAGATGATGCCTGTGGCAGTGATGCATCAGCCGGCGAGGGTCTTGTCTCGGCGGATGTGACAAACATGTCGTCATCACGGTCGAGCATGTGTGTATCATGCACCTCATGCTGATCAAGACAGGTCTGTGGTGTGCCGGTTGAGGATGTGGAAAACGAAAGCCGATTACCAGCTTTGGCAGCAGAAGATGTCATCACTGCCGGTTGTCCGACTCGTTGTCCATCTTTGACCTGAAGAGTATTGCCGGTCAGGTCATGGTCTGGCTTGTGGACACCAGGTGTAGAGACTTCGACTTGTGCAGGCGGTTCCTCTGATGAGCCTCTCATCGTTGTGTTGATTTCCAAGAGATAGTCGTTGCTCTGCAGGAGATGAGGGATGTGCGAACGTATCATACGAGCTTGTTGTTGTAACTCGGTTCGATCATCTACGTCATGATGATAAGGTCTTTCAGATTGGCCGACGTGGTTGAGCTGCACGAGGGTTGCATCACCAGTCACATTGTTTTTGATGCTGGGCAGGATGCTATCACTTCCATTGGCTTGAGCTACTGAGGTGAACTGTGAGTGAGTGTAGATGAAACTCCTGTGAAATTGTACATACCTTTTGAGATAGCAGTGTTGCTGCCAATGGTACGGTTCATGACGGGACCCAACGCAGGTGTGCGCATTGCCATCTTGAATCCCTCAACAGGCGTGTGAGATGGCACCTCTGGTCTCTTGATCAACGCATTGGGCTCAGAAGGTGCAGCACCAAATTTGAAGCCGGGTGTTGGTGAATTTTGAGTCATCTTGGCAGGCCTGACGAAATATGTCAAGGAGCTGTTGCCAAGTGTCCCAGAAGCTCAAGTCGATTGCTCGACAGTGCCTAAGCACGTCAAGGTCAGTCAGATGCAATGAAGTGTGTGACGAAATATTCTGAGCTGGACTGAAAGAGACTCACTCTTGTTGTCCTTGTGGCAAGCTCCAGGGACAAAGCGAACGAAAGTTGCTGATGATGCGTGAAGAAGTGTAACAAAAGAACGAAGAGATGAAGTTGATGAAAGAGCAGCGAGGTTAGAAGTCTTGGAACGATGGATGCCTGAAGCAGTAGGCACGAAAGCAGGGTCTTCCCAGAATGGAAGTGGCAAATTTCACTTAGCGTCAACCGAAAGTTCAGGCCAGCGTGCAAGCCTCGCTCGAAGTAACTTGTGTTCATATCTTCAAACCGTTGTCACCGATTAATGGTGTACATGGCTGTTAAGAGCTGTCCGGTCCATGCTGCTGCACCTTGCCGGCACCTTTCTCGAGTTCATCACACGTCAAAGCAAAGCCATATGTCTTCGCCGCGTTATACTCAATGCTCTGCTGCGAAGATGCTGGTGATGTGGTAGCACATCCATCACTTAAAAGAAGACAGTCATAACCACGACTGAAGGCGTCCTGCAAACTGCCACCAACACATTGATCCGTGTTCACTCCAGCAAAGAGCAACGAGCGAATCCCAGTGCTCTCCAGATATTGCGTGCAAAGTGTACCTCCACCCCATAGCCCGCTCATCCTGTGAAGAGTTAGCATGTCAATGTTAATATGGTGGCAATAGTTGACTAACCGGTTCTTGTGTATCCAGACGTCCTCCGGTCTGCGGATCTCCTCCAACGTCGGATACAGTGCTGCATTCCACTGGTCTCGCATGAGTAACCGACCGCCATCAACCTTGCTGCCATCATCAAGCTCAAGATGTCCAATCTCGGTACCGAGTCCTCGATACAGACGAGGATCCTTGCCCATGGCAGGTTTGGGAGGAAGCTTTTTCAGTGCATCGGTCACTCCCGTGTTAATCCCATGATCGTCCTCTGCAGCTTCCTTCGAGCTCTCATCACCGTCGTCCTCCGAGACTGTCTCGAACCCAAAAGCCCGCAACGTCGCTGGCGGCATGACATCGATCTCTTCCTGCGTCAAGCCCCAATTTACATAGATGATCTGGATCCCAGCCTTTCTACATGCAGGAATGGCATGCTTTACAAGCTGTTCGCAGGCGACCAGGCCTTTGCTATCTCTGGGACGTCCGAGAGCCGGATTGAGGAAGAAGTTTTGCATATCAACCACGATTAGTGCCGTCTTTGCTGGGTCTATGGTCACACGAGAAGTGGTACATTCAAGCGGCATACGAGGGTAGACTAGAGGTGCATCCGGAGTGGGTGGATGGGTCAGGTCGAAGCCTTGCGAGGTCGAGTGTAGCCAGAAGTTGGTCGCTGAGCCGATGACCGCCTTGCGGCCTTTCTTAGTCGTTGACGTAGCCATGTTGACCGAGTGATGAATGTCCTTGCTCTGCGTTACTCTTCCAGACTATGATAGGTATACCACAGAATTGCCTTCCATCTACCATACATCTATATAGTCCTCGTCGAGATAACAGTGTTGGGTTGTCATCCGCAACAGGCAGGTGGATGTGCAACGTGCTCACGCTCACACAGATCCGAGTGGACCATGATGATAAGCAAATATGACAACTCGGCCATGGTCTTCGAGCTGTTCTAGAGAGACACATGCACTGGAAATACAGACATGAGCCTCACGATTGAGGTTCGAGGTGTTCAGCGTTCTGTTCGATGACGTAATGGCTATCCATTGTTTGACAACTTCCCCGATCCATGACCAAACACCGATTCATTCAATTCTCATTGTCGCGGGCAGCTTATTGTTCTAGTCCTAGGTATATATAAATATATATATATGAATGCTACATCTCATCTTCCTACGTTCATGAGTCTAGTTTAATCATGCCGCTTATCGTTGCTCGAACTTGATAACCTCAACTCGGAATTGATTACAACCACAGTCTGCGATGCCCTGCACTAACTTGGCAAGGGCCTTAGCTGAACTGCAAGCTCTGCTCGTCGAATGGGACGCCACAATCCATGACTTCGGTACCTATGCAGTTGTTCAGCGATGGACACCTCCGAAGCTGGACGGTGAAGAAGGATCCGAGCAAGATGTTATGGGACTGTTGTACGATGACAAGGGATACACTCACGAGACTTTGTATCGCAGGTCGAGGCAGCTGACCTACGACAATGTTCAGCCTGGCAGAAGTGAGCAAAACTCATACGTCGTTTGCCAAAACCAATCGACTAAACTTTATGATAAGATGTCGGCTCAAGCGTAACGAACAAGGACCTCCAAGATCAGCAGACACGATATGCATCTCTGCTAACGGACTACCAAAAGGTCCTCGATCAAAGGAACACCATGGACAAAAATGGAGGAGTCTTGCAGGAAAGATTTGACAACCTAAAGGGCCAAGAATGAGGCTCTGGAAAAGGAACACCAACGTCAAGGGCTGGCACTCTCCGGCCGGGAAGAGGAAACCACGAGTCTTCAAAAGTCCGTGTCGGTGCTCGAAAAGGACAAGGCGCAACTGGAAGGTAAACTTACTGCCGTTAAGGAGAGTGCCGAAACCCTCAAAGACGAAGTGGCGCGCATCCGCGACAAATTGTCGACGAAGACATCCACACTAAGACTAGAGCGAGACGACCTGACATCGAAGCTCGCGACTTACGGTGCTGACTTGGCAAGAATGCAGAGCGAGCGAGACAACAATGCCGCGCAGTTAGCCGAGTCACAGAGTATGCTGAAGCTCCGAGACGAAACAATCAAATCCCAACAGGAATTGCTTTACGGCGCTGCCAGCAATGAAGGAACAATCAAAGCATTGACCGATCAGCTGAACACCGCTTTTGACGCACGAGAAAAGGCAGAAGGCGTAGCCGATGAGAGGCGCATGGCCAATGATACCCTCCAGAAGAAAAATCAAGATTTAAGGAATCGATCAAGACCATCGAGGAAGAGAAGGCATCCATCCAGAGTCAGTATGATTCGGCTATCGAGAACAGCAACATACAAATCGAGGCCCTCCAAAAGACAGCCGAACAGCAAGAAAATACCATCAACAACCTTCGTATTGGCGTGCGACGAATCTTACGTGATGGCGACGAATCCGTGATCAACCTAGGAGGAGAAGATGATGTCAGCGATGCCATACATACTGCGGTAATGACGGAGACTGAGCTGGAAGAGCGTCGAGCAGCCCAGGAAGAACCAGGTGACTTTCAGTCTCGACAGCTGGAGGTGATCGCAACACGTTTCCAGACCAAGGTCACGCCAAAGTCATTGGCAACGTTGCTAAACTATATTGCACAATCTGGAGATTACTACAAAGTTGGCGAGATTGACGATCTTGCACACTTGCAAATGGACTGGCTCAGACACCCGAGATCGACGAGTGAACCTCTCTGGGTGTGGTTCGACATTAGGGTAATTCTCCAAAAATCGCTTCGTATTGCATTCGAGCAGCGGGACGCATTGAGGATGTGTATGATTCTATCCTTGGGAACCCAACTCGACCACATACTCGGACCATTGAAGAAGCTTTCGTTTCTGCACGACCAGTTGGACCCAGTGTTCTTCAAAGAGACGATTCTCGGACTTGGCCTCATGGGCTTCATCCCGTTCGTGATGGTGGCAAGATACCTCACTACGCATGATCGGCTGGATTGGATGGACGGTCAGCCGGGCTACGAACAACTCTATGGAGGCAGGTGCCGTAGGAAGCTCAGTGAGTGGGCCTCTGAAGTACCCGTGGACATGAGTCTTGTCGTGGTCATCAACTCCAGGGAATTGCAAGAATTGTCAATTTCTTTCCGTACACTACAATGGGAGAAGACGGAGAGGAGCACGGGACATAAGATTTCTTTCTTCAGGCCGTTTACCACTGGGATGTCTTCGCTCGAAAACGAAAGGATGATGTTCTTGGAGATTCCGGCTGAGGTTGACCCGGATGCGGATGCCACAGCTCCAATTACTGAGCCGGTTGTGATTTTCAACCCTCCATTCAGCATCGAGGTCGAAATCACTGAGCGCCACTATCAACTGAGAATGAGGTTCAAGAAAGGCTCGGAAGGATTCAAAGTCCACCTTTCAAATGATGACGACAATCTGTTGAAGTGGGTGAAGAGGTTTCATCTTGATCGATACAAGGAAGCAGTGACCATCGCCAGCAGGAACGATACGCAACTGAACCTAAAGGTGCCAAAAGTTGTGGGGGTCGGTCGGTGAATAGATAGAGCAAGCGAGTGATAGTGTATACAGAATGTATACAGGCAAATGAATAGAACTTACTACACTCGAGTCTCGAGTATACGATTGCAATGAGCGGGGCACTCTCCCGGCGGCACTTCGGTGTCACATCACGTGACATGCTTAGAGTGGTCGCGTTCACGTCGCGCTGGAAACAGGTCTTCGCTGCTTCGATGTGCACTTTTGGATAGTGAAATGAGGTGAAACAGTTGCTCAATTGCTTCAATGATGTTCCAAGCTACAGCACAACAACCACCACCAACACCGCCGAGGGACATACAGGACAATTGTGTCAACGACGCCCTGGACTTTCTCGACTCATCTCTCAAACTCGCGCCCTCATCCGCCTGCAGACCAGCATTGCGAGGTAGCGATGCTGATCTCAACACACCACCACCCAGCTCACCTCTGAATAAGCTATCATCCCGCTCGAGACAAATCAAACGTATACGCTTCGTACCTGAACCTCTGCCGAAACCAGACACTGGAGAAATCGTGCAACTTCGAGTACTCCCACCATCACGCGAAGTAAAGTGCAAGAAATCCATCCTAAAGAGCTACACACCTTCACCTTCGTGTGAATCGCCAAATCCCTTTTCCTCTCCACTTGCTGGTCAAGTTTCCAACACATTTCCCAGGATGCTCGACTCTATAATACAGCAGCTCGCAGGTCGAGATATGATCTCAATATATGAAGCCTACCAGACACTCTCCAGCTGTCTCAAGACATATGCGCAAACGCCAGATCCAGGCTTGTTGGAAAGCAAGCTCCCCATCCTCGAAGACTTCCTCCGAAGAGACCTCGTCAGCAAAGCATCTGATGGTCGTTCGCCTGTTCACCGACTGCCCTTGTTAGCACTGAAAACGACGCACGCTTTGCTCCTCTGTGTGTCGAATGCCAGAGCCTTCAACCAGGAGTTTCTGGCTTTCCTGGTAGACCAGGCAACAATGGCCCTCAACGCAACAAACGTGCCCAAGGAGCTGGTATTGAATTATATGCATGTTCTCACACAACAAAAGGTCTACGTCAAAGCGATGACCCGAAATCGATCACAAAAGGTTCTCGTCTCCTTAGCAACAATACACGAGCGCATCACAGGAAACAATGTACATCGCCTGCGGCTCATGATCTATCAACGATTCATTCGGTTTTGTGCACAATCCACGATTGATAACCTGCACCACTGGCTTCCTCTTGTCTTCCATGGTATGCTCGCTGATAATGTCGACATTCGCGCACGCTCCATTGAGACTGCTTTGACAGCTGGATGTCAACTGCCGGAGACTAGGCTACTATCGCAAGCAGTGGGCTCGGTACTTAATCATGTGGTTGGAAAGGAAGACAATGGAGAAGATCGAAAATACCATGCACACTTCATCTCTCGGCTTGGGGAATTCTTGACGAAACCAGAAAGCAGGGAGCATACGCCGCAGATATGGGGAGCGATGATGCTTCTAATACAAGCTGATGGCAAGCGCATCGAGAACTGGTTGACCAACAAGCAATGGCTCGCGTTACTGGAGACTTGCTTCAACACTAGTGATGCCAGTCTAAACCTACATGGCTGGCTAGCTTGGAACAAGACAATATTTGCTGCTCGGTGTTTGCTAGGCACGAGCTTGCCTGTCATGAGGAGACTTCGTGCTCCAATCATGGGCCATTTGCAGCGAAGAACGAATGGGAAGATCACGGAGGCAGCATTCTCCACCTACACAGGTCTGCTGTACTACGCCTTTGCACCAAACATGACTCCACAACAACGAGACCAAAGCTGGAAGATGCTGGTGCAGGACGTTGTTTCGAAGATTGTGCAGAGCAATCCAGGCGAGTCCTCAAAACTGTGTACAATACTGTCAGCACTTTTCTCCCGACAAAATACATCACTCTGGGAAGTCTCGCGTGCTCTGCGAACATCCGAAGAGCCTTTCGCACTTCATGAAACACCTCGCTTAGATGCCCACTGGCTACGGAGTAATATCGACAAAATCGGAGAAGCTGTGAAAGTGTTGCTGGCGAGTAGTCAACCAGTTGATCAATGCAAACTATGGTCAAGCTTGTTGTCAGCAGTTGGAGATGTCAATAGTAAAGAGATCAAGGCCTCGCAGGAAGCAAGGAAAGCAACTGCAGTGCTTACTAGCATACTTTGCTCACTCAGCAAGCCGAAGCCCGGATCACGGCAGACTGTCAAGAGCATCACAGGCTTGGCCACAGCACTGATTGAGGCAGTCACACCTTCCCAAGCATGCGATCCGTTCTTGCTCAAGTCCGCCTCTGGAGTTTTCGAGATTCCAAGCTCTCCCAGTAGACAGAATAATAAGCTCGCCGGCCATTGTGTGGCGCCAGTCGTCGCTATGATGCAAATGTTTGGATCTCTCGACCAAAGCATCGAGGTTGACACTCCACTCCGCATCGCAGTACAGGATCTGTTGCGACCATGTTGGCAAACGAGGCCCAGTCGTAAAGCAAAGGTACAGTACTTGCGAATGTGTTCCGCTTCGTTGACGGCCAAAGACCAAGCAGCAAAAGTAAGAGCCCAGCTCTGGCAGTCGGTCGTTGAGCTAGCTTCAGAAACGCTTCAATTACACAGTTCTGATCCTGGGAATGCTGTCAACCCTATTCCAGGCACAGAGATTCGAGATCTTGTTACCATACTGATTATCGGGCTTGAGTTTGGTGATACTAAAAGCTTGAGACTAGGAGAAGAATTGTTCTTTGCGTTGAGGCACTTCGTCAAGTCGCTTGCTGGAGATGCTGGAGTACTCATGGACCTTCTCACCCCGCTCATGGATGCGATCAATTATGAATCCGAAACATGCGATCGAACTGCCGCGGTACATTATACCGGATGCATCATCGGAGAAGAGATTGTGATGCCGATAAGTGAAAGACTTGCAGAACAAGCCCGTCGAGCACTTTGGGGTCCTCAAGCAACGTCGGGAGAAGCGCTTGGCCCGAATTGGCTGGCTGAGCTTTACACTCTCATCGACGACGCACTTATAGCCTCGTATGCTTGTTTGGACACAATGCCCGGTGCTGTGGTTCAGAAGTTCCTTCAAGCACTCAACTCTTATCTTGATGGACCAGAATCTTCTCAGCGCACAAGCATTACCGGTCCAGAGCTCTTCCTGTTCCACATTTCCGGTGGTGTGTCTGCCTACCTCAAGGATGCTTTGAGTATGCTGGACAAGATGACCAGTAGAGGTACTAACATCCGACCTGAGGTATGTTTCTCTGCGTTCATTCAACAATTTCTAATGATTAATCTTTATGCTACAGGTGCGAAAACTATGGCTGGCAAGTCTTGGCATTGCTGCACGTCTGCGTATACCAGACTCCAAAGTTCTCGAGATTATGGAAGAAACGCTATGTGCAGGTTTCCGAAGCAGGAGCAAGACAATGGTCAATCTCACCATAGCTGCATGGAACAAGACATTCGGTGCCCAGTCTACTCTTGCATATCCTGAGCGACTCAAGGCGGTTCTGGCCAGGCTGAAGAATCTCGCGGAAATCGAGCTACCTGGTTTTACTGTCTCGGAGGGTGAGCTGCAGGATGCAGAGGATGATGCATCCATGTTCTTGTGGCTCACATCGTCGCGTGAGTCGCAGCAGGTCGACGATCCACCTCAATCAACATTTCCAGCATCCACCGCGCCTTCCAAGTCACTTCATACCAGTGTACTACAACGATCTGCTCGGTCGACACCTACCAGAAAATTAGGATACGTCTCGAAGACAACACCATCAACCCCTCCAGCTCGACTCCGCCATGACGACTCGCAAGTACAATTTGTGGCAGTGAATTCTTCGCCAATTGATAGCACGTCATACGACTCTCAGCTTTTGACTGAACGACAAAGAGAAGTCAGGGCACGGCAGCAAGCAGACACGGCCATTTTCAGTGACATTCGGTCCAGTCCAATAACAGAGTCAACCCGTTCAATAGCGCGGATCGAGGCTCCAAGAGCAGAGAGCAAGATCGATGTCCAACCAGTCGAATCCAATATAGTTGCAAATGCTCCAGATGAGATGGTAGTCGCTGAGATTAATGCTGCAACATTATCACTCACAGTGCAAGCAGTTGGGGAAGACGCAATGGACATCGAAACCAATATTGTACTTGCTCACGATCGAGCAGTTCAAGAGCGTAGCGACATGCAGATCGACGCTCCTGTGATGCCACAGGCCGTCCGCGAGGTAGTGGATATCGAGATACAATCCGAAGTCGAGGTTGACAACCGTGCAACCAATATCATTGAGCCACTCGACAAGGACGAAACTGTCCAAGAGTCCCTCCTGGTGCAGACCGAGGTTCCTGCTACGGTGTCCGTCGCTGCCGATCAGCTAGCACAGCCTCGAGCTCCCATACCACCAGTCGTCGCAGATGTCACCGCTATTGAAGATACTGAGATCGTGCAAGCGGTAATTACCGAAGCCATGGACATAGACGAGGCCACCCACGATGAGCCAAAGGCCAGCGAAACTACAAAAGACTTGCCTATTCACCATGAGCAGGACCAGAGCGAGCTACAGGCGGACATGACGAAAGAAGATTCGCCTATGCCAGATGCGGCAGAGGATACAACGGATCTGATTGAAGAGACTCAGATAGAGGCAGCAGAACGAGAAGAAGAGATTGTCCATCCAGAAAATGAGCCCATTCTGCCTGCAGTAACTCTGACACCACATGTGGTGATCAACGATCAACGACCCATCACGCTTGTGCCTCGAACGACACATAAACGTCTCGATACAGCCGAGGACGACAGCGATTTGATTATCTTGAAGCCCAAGACAAGTAATTCACCCTTCCCACTCAATCTCAAGAAAGACGCCCAAGCGAGCTCTTTCCGCAACTCGCCAAGCACATCCTTTGTTTCCACTTCCACACCTGCACGAGCTCAGCGCAAGCGAGCAGCATCCGCCGTGCAAGATGATGAGGACCTAAGTCCATCGAGTCAGCGAGCTACGAAACGAAGACGTTCCGGAAGGCTCAGCCAGAACAGTCCAGCACAACATACAAAAGACGATGAAGCCATGAATCAATCGACAAGATCAGCTACGAAACGGAGACGCTCTGCACGGCTCAGTCAGGTTGAAGATGTTGAGAATGATTCTCAACCTCCAACTCCTTCTCAATCTCAGGCTGCAGCTTCCGCACAATCGCAATCCCAATCGCAATCACAATCACAAGCCTCGGAATCCTTCTCACAATCTTCACAACGCCGGAGCAATCGTCTCTCTGGCGATGTCTCCACACTGAGCAATGGTATGCAGACGCCACGACGCAAGAGGCGCTTCCAAAGACTCGTGCAAAGCACCGCCGCCGAAGTCGCGCCTTCTCGACCTGCGCAAGAAGATGAAGATGAGGATGAGCTATCTCAAGACGTCGTGCCTGATACAGCTTTGCCTATGGCAACACCCACCAGCCAGCGGCGTCGCGCTCGACCCGCCCTCGGACGAACACCCGAACCCAGCTCATTGGCATCGCCGGCGAATTCCGTGGTGCGAGATGCTAATGTCGACCGAAAGTACAACTTCTCTCACGGACAATCACGTTTGGGCAGCACTTCACCTATGAAACTGACCTTGCAGAGCATGACGATTTCAGCACCTTCCACACCTCGGACAAATCAAACTGCACAACCTGCAACCTCACCACCAGCCAGCCTCGCAAAGAGCATCATTGGCAGATTATATGGTATTTTGGCAGATTGCAAGACACTTGTACTTGGACCTGGTGATAAGCAAGAGAGAGAGGACTTGGAGGATGCAGCACAGGATGTGAGCAGGGAGATCACGAAGGCGGTCAGGAGAGGGCATGTTTGATGTGCTTGGTATGTACATTGAGATGCTTTGATGTATAGGAAAACACCCGAATACAGCTGTGATGAATCTGCTTTCCTTTCCTGCTTCCTTGCCTACTTTCCTTCCCTGCGTTTGCCTGCTTGCTTCTGTCAGTGCTGCCCTGTGATCTTGTAGTGGCGCTGAAGACTCACCTTGAGCATACGGGTGGGTGTCGAGAGATGACTGACTATCTTGGAGAAGTCTGAAAATGCCAAAGCAATTAACAGCTGTTCAAGTCACGACTTACATCGAAGAAGAAGCAGAAGCAGCTTTGACAATCTCCAAGCCTCCTCCGCAGAGGAAGACATGGATGCCGGTCCCCCCGAAGGGTTCCTCCCGGCCTCAAAGAAGGAGTCGCATCGGTTTACCCAATACGACGGTTGCACTTGCTCCGAGAGGTTGTGTGCTCCTCTCTTGCACTTTTCCCGTTCTGTGCTTCGGTATTGGTATGAACAGCCACATCGGTTTACCCAATATGACTGCCCCTGGACTCGGAAGGATCGGTTTACCCAATACAACTGGCCGCAGGGAAAGGGGGCACTTTTTCCGTTCTGTGCTTCGGCATTGGAGTCGGCCACATCGGTTTACCCAATATGACTGCTCACGAACATCCCGAGTCGTCGGTTTACCCAACAACTCTGTACTTGTCCAGCTTGGTCCAATAAGGCCCACTCTGAAACTGTTCGTAGAACGCCTGGTCCTCCGCCTCGACCTCTGAAGCAGAGAGATACGGATTCCCAGTCGTGCCCGTCCACTCGCGAGTGAACAGGTCTTGATTGTTACCGCGCATGCGCGGCAACGAGTCCTCGCCGAAGCTTGGACCGGGAACGTCGCTGTAAACAGACGATGAATCCCACTGCCGTTTCGGCTTTGTTGTTTTGACCCGATGTGTAGTGGGCTGCCTTGGGATAACCGACCCTCGCTGCGGGTGCTGGAGCTCTTGATACCTCCAAGGTTGGAGGCATGGTGTTGTAGCATCGACAGTCACTTCAGGCTTTGTGACCCTCCGACAAGGCAGAACCTCATCATCGTTGGGAATCTCTGCACGAGCACTCCGTTTGCTGCCTTTGAAGCATTCGGACAGACAGTTCACGATAGACTTCAAGTTGGACTTGAAACCCATCGTGCCTAGATAATGTGAGAAACGTTCTGGTTCTTTCGTTGTCGACGCTGTAAAGAACTGAACGTCGAAAGATTGTAGAAAGGCAGCGGAAATTGCAATCAGAATGGCTCTCGGAAACGTTGTCGTAACTTTGGTTTGGAAAGTCTCGTGAGGTTGAAGACAACAACGTATCGTCACGGTTGGTTCTGAAAGCAATTGAGAGAAAAAAAAAAAGAAAAGCCAGAGGCTGAGCGGGGATGGGCGAGGGTATAGTCGACAATTGCCCTGATTGTGATTGCAACTGGGGCATTGTGGCGGATTTGATTGGACCCATCCAAGCCAGTGAATGTGAGCCATGATGTGCATATCATTCCCTGATCTGGAGTACCAGCATGGTGTTTTAGAGCTGGTCGGCTTGGAGTTGCCTGATCTGGAGTACCGATATGTTGGCTTAGAGTTGGTCGGCTTGAGGTTTCCTGATGTGGGATATACTTTGAAATGTAGTCTGGAAGTGCGGGGTCGGGAGGCTGGGGATTTCGTGGTGGGGGAAGCAGGAAAAGTTCGAGTTTGTGATTGCGATTTGTGGGTCAAGAACGTGTGAGTTATTGAGAAAAATTACAGCGATTATGAAGCAGTAGCAGCCATGATGGCCAAAGGAATGTCTGAAGCCAGTAACTGTGAAGTCAGATTATGCGCCAAGTGGTATCGTCGTTGAAGCTCCTCGTAAGGCTGGTTCATGCAGGATGGTGGCGCGCAACCGGCGGAGATCATGTCCGAATGCTGCGGGGTAATGCTCTTGGTGAGGGGCATGGCGATGTCTCTGTAGTCCTGTTACCGACTATGAGGGGGACTATGATTGCTGAGTGTTTCAGTAAGCCCGACACTATGATAGAGAATGGTGCACAGAGGTGCTGGGTGTAAAGTTAGAGGTGGTCTGCAGAAAATTCACTAACGATTCTGCTCAGACTTGTTTTCACTGATGTAGAGTTGGTAACAACAGTCAAGCGCCCTGTTCTCAGCTTCGTTTTCATGCATGATAGCATCCTCGTCAAGGAATGTCGAAGTCTTGTCCAGCAATCTATTTGATTGTTCATGTGGTGATCACATTATTGCTGCTTCATTCCGCGTTCATCATCATTATGCTCCCCATACACCTTAACGTGGTGTCGCGAAATTGATGACCGTATCATTAGATCATATAGCAATCGGAATTCCGGCCTGCTCCTCCCTGCTGTGTTGCAAAAAGTGCATACATAATGTACGACACATACCCCTGCATCCTTTGTCGGGCCGTATAGACGTTTGGTCACTGTTTCAACTTTTATGCTAGTTTGATGTGGTGGTGGGGCACAGCAGGGTACGGCATCAGCAACGAGCAAACATGAAACACTTTGGTTGGATCTGCGTCGTCTCACAAGAACAGCACATCCCTCATCGTACGTATCAGTCACATCAACATTCTTCCTCTCACACACAACAAAATGGTCGACCGCCCCAACAAACCCTCCTCCATCTCAGCTGCGCCTAACGCACCTCAGGCTCAAGTCGACGCATCTGCCGACCGCGTAACCGCAAAGCTCCCGTCTGGCGAGTCGTGCGAAGTACACCTTCATGGCGCTACTGTCTACTCGTGGAAGTCTGGTGGGGAAGAGCACCTATGGCTGAGCTCGAATGCAGTCATGGATGGGTCGAAAGCCATTCGTGGTGGTGTTCCAGTCTGCTTTCCTGTATGTGAAAGAAGTCCGATCTGGCTGAAGACAGAAGTGACAGTACAGTACATCCTCAGACTAAACTGAACTCATACAGAACTTCGGTCCTCCCTCAAATTCTGCAACATCCAAATTACCACAACATGGCTTCGCTCGCATCAGCAAATGGGAATATCTTGGCAAATCAAGCTCAGATGTTGGTCAGGACAGTGTCAAGCTCGACTTTGGTCTCGGCCCGTCAAACCTCTCAGAAGAGACTCGCAAGGCTTGGCCATTCGACTTTGGACTTGTCTACAGTGTCACGCTGGGCAAGAAGACACTACAGACCATGTTGACAGTGCGAAACGAGGGCAAGGAGGCTTTCGAATTCCAGATGCTTCTTCACACATACTTCAGAGTCAAGGCAAGTGTTACATGCGGAGAGTATATGTTTTATAGGCTAACACATCTCCCAGGATATCTCCACAACGACTGTAGCTGGCCTGTTGGGTGTGCAATACGTCGACAAGGTCCTCAACGCTACAGAACACACCGAGTCAAATACCGACATTCGAATCGCAGGTGAAGTCGATCGTGTCTACCGCTCGATCCCACAAGATACAACGACTATCAAGGCAGGCGGCTCACCATACATCGATGTCACTCGCGATAATCTCACAGATACAGTTGTAAGTCCCTATTCAGCACTCTGTATGCCAGCATAATCGGGACGCACATCGCTAACACATTCCAGGTTTGGAACCCTTGGATTGAGAAGTCAAAGGGCATGAGCGACTTTGAGCCAAAGGACGGCTACAAGGCGATGATTGCTGTCGAGGTTGGCTCTGTGCAGGGATGGCAGAAATTAGACCCTGGGGAGACATTCGAAGGAGGCATGGTTGCGAAGGCTAAGCATTGACATGGGATTGGAATAACAAACAGGACAAGTCAATAGATTGGGAAGCAAAATGTATACAAGATGATCACTGGAGACAATCTTGAAACACCACTTTCTCTCATATCGTGCCTCTGGATCAGTGGAAATCTTCATGGGAACTACAAATATCAGCTGCGTCCTCCACTACATTTGTACAGTGAAAGGTCGTGCCAGTGCATGGAATTAACGATGCTGGATTGTGTCATACTTGCAACGCGGCCCTTGGCCAACGGCTCTCCCTGGAATGCAGTCCTCAGCGCGATCTAGGCCAGCACTACCCATCACAACCGACTCGAGCTCGTAGCTATACAAGCGAAGCACGTCGACAGGGCAGGTCCCATTGATGCATCCTCTCCCTAACTGTGCGTGAAGAGCTTCAATAGCTTCAATAGCGCTTACAACCTGTTTCATCGCGGTCGGAAGACGATAGGCGCGTCGCGTAATCGTAACACAACAATAGGCTTTCTCTTTGCGCCGGCTATTCAGGCACGACCCTTTGTCGGCGCTTCACTTCCTTTCCTGCCACTACTTCACATTCCTCGACGTCGCTATCACCTCTCACCTTCACATTTCGCTACTTCCGCTGGACGGACCAAACACTCTCTTTCACACAAACTGATTGCGCTCGCTCTAATCCGCGCGTCTCTTTGGCTGGACCTTTGAGATCGCAAGTTCTGGTTATACGCGCAATTCATCATGAGTACATTCGCCAACTTCCACGACGAAAGAGATGATTCTGCAGGCGGAAAGGCATCGAAGTATCAGAAATGGGATTATATTGTCAGTGATCACGCAGTTTTCACATTAATACCCTACTGACCTTGGAGAAAGACACTCTCAGACTTTCGCACTTCTTCATGTGGCAAGATTCTCTCATACATATGGCTGTGGATTCTCGCCTTCATCGCAGTAGGAGTC
>Ga0268250_10000397_pt1 | contig 20932 bp, 7 predicted proteins | sample AgamicAsSfe_FD_200448 | JGI IMG/M metagenome (GOLD analysis project Ga0268250, IMG submission 200448) | Agave microbial communities from Guanajuato, Mexico - As.Sf.e (v2) (version 2) | ecosystem: Host-associated > Plants > Phyllosphere > Phylloplane/Leaf | place: Guanajuato, Mexico | collected... | reverse complement strand
TCGCAAACCACCCACGTCGCACCTGCAGTGCCACAACTGTCCCGCCAGACATTGCAATTGGACAGTCCATTCTCCATCTCTGTCACCGACTTTCAACTTGTCCATCAACCTCCCAAATCTTGGAATTCTTGCCCTATCAAAACCAGAAAAGACATCACTCCCATCATCATCATCATCATCCTCCGCACTTCGCTGAATCGCTCTCCAAACTTTCCGCTCTCATCCTGTCAAGCCACATGCGGCTCCATAACCAATCGTCCCCCATAATTCTTGGCCTTGGCAACGATGACTCTGCTTTCGTCGCTCAACTTGACTTGACGATCGAGCGATTCTCTCTCATCACCGTGATCGAGACCGTCTTTCTGTCCAGCCCTCTAACATCTGAAAGAGTCATGAGTCTCCTATTTTTTGCCCTGATGCTAACCCAATCTCCTTTTTCTTTCTTTCATCTGCTCTTGGTAAAACTCTGTCTCTGCCGTCAGCCCGCTCATCGACTTGCCTCAGGTACCAGATCCTCTTTAAATCCGAAGCCGAGAACTACCGGTGGATACGAAGACGTAGAGCCGCCATTGTCCGTTTCCCGAGTCTTCCTCTGCGTGTTCCGGCACGTCCGCTACTCTTGCGCGGCCCGTAATGGAATACAAGAACCAACAGATTCCGCTGTGCCCTAAATGCCAAGGTATCACTCTTTTCATCATAAACTTCTAGCTATTTGCTTGGAGAGCAGATTGATATTGCCAGCCAAGTGACTGTTTGTCAGCTACGATGACAGTCTCGACTTGAGCAGTCCTTTCTACCGACTCTTACATCACAACAGCTTGGTCCTCATCAACTGCGAGATACCTATCCAAAATGCCTGTCACTAAGAGTCGAGCATGCAAGAGATGTTTTCCTTGTCCTCGTAACCGCTGGCCAGTTGGTTGTGGACCAGTTTTTCAACTTCCTGAACCAAGCAACAGAACGAATGAAGCTGGTCTGTCAACCAACAGACGTCTTGAGTCTTACTGAGACCAGGGGTTTTCCTCGAAGACTACCCTCGCGACCGTAACACACGTTCTGCATCAGGGATATCATGTCTCCCCTCATATACCAACGTCCGACGGGCGATCACTTTTGCACCGCGTTACCAGAAATCTTCGAAGCTTGACCGCTCTTACTGTCACCCTCAGCCCTGGATATCGATCAAGTGTTGGGAACGTCCTAAGCGAGGCGTACAGTACCGCGTTTCGGGGCAAGCGCATACTAGAAGAGTACTAGCGACCCGTACAACTATGTTTGATCGATATCCAGGGCTGAGGGTGATAGAATTTGTTCATCAAGACTAACATGTTAATCTCATAGACCCCGATCTCTTCATCAGCAATTTACAGTTTGATCAGGTATTCTCCTGACAACCTTACCAGCGATAATCGATTGCAAGCAGCATTTGTCCAGAGAATAAGGCTGGTCAAAGGGTATTTCATCACTGACTTTCACACACCTTGCTCAGAGCACCGATGAGCTATGATTTAACATCGCTGCTAACATATAAGAACATATAAAACCATATAAAAACATACAAAAACAAATCTTGGCGTATACCTTGCGCTACCCATGTAAGTTGCTAAACGTCCAAAATATTCGAGTATGCGAAGTCTCGAGGGCGACCCTGCCCCATCAAAACCGGATGGGTGTTTGTCCAGCGGCAGCAATCCTTTCATATCAAATTTCTAGACAAGTGAGCAAAGGTCTGGGAGCAGAACGTGGTGGGATAGCTAATGGCTTAATCTTCCTTCGGTTGTGAAGAGATCAGTAAGACAAAGATCAAGGAGCATGACGAGATGAGCTTTAAATCTGCTCCAAACTATCTCGACTTCATTGTTCCGGCAAACACAATCGACTAGTCAGCCTGCTATCTGATGTGTCTTCAACCGTCCACATCAAGGGATAAACAGAAGCACATAACAGACGTAGACTGGGAGCTAGAGGCCGATAGAACAAGCGGAACCATCAATTCCGAATTGAGAATTATAACTACTACCCTACTACGAAACCAAAACATATGTCACAAAAGAAAAGATACACCACAAACATAACGTACACCACGTAAATCCATCCTAAGAAACATCAGCAACTCTCAACACAGATCCATATACCGTCTGCATGGTAGTAGGTTCCTTCCTCTTGCCCAAAGCCAAAAGATACGTGGTACACGAATTACCTCCAATCACACTGATGGCACCAAGGGCGCCGAGCACGGCTTTGCTGCTACCACAGCTGACCGAAGTCGCATAGGTGGTGACGCTAGACTTGGTCACACTGGCTGCTGTGGTGATGACCGGCGAGGAAACAGGAGCGACCGAGGCAGCTGACGGTGCTATCGAGGTGCTCGGTGCGATCGAGGTGCTTGGAGCTACGGAGGCAGCGGACGAAGCCTTTGAAGCGCTCGAGGCGACAGGAGCGGCGGATGATGCCACGGAACTGCTTGTGACGACTGTAGCAGCGGACGATGCAACTGAACTGCTCAAAGGAACCGTTGCGGCTGACGATACTATGGAGCTGCTCGACAGAATAGGGGCGGCGGATGTCGCTAAGGAACTGCTGGGTAAAACCACAACGCTCGACGACACCAAGTTTGAGCTAGAAGCCGGAACAACTTGGCTGATCGAAACAGGTTGGGACGTTGTTGTTAAAGAGCCAGGGCCTGCGGCAGCAGACGTGCTCTGAGGTGTAACGGAGGTGACTGTGACCACACTGACTACTACAGTACTGGTGGCTGGTGCTGCAGAAGAAATTGAATGGCTCGATGAGCTACCAGCTACAATGACAGTACTGGAAGGCACAATACCGGAGGATGAGACCACCGGGGGTATAACACTCGATGCGGATGATGGGAGTACCGAGATTATGACACTGGATGCAGAAGTTGAAACAACCTGACCAGGTGCACTGCTCGCAGAAGCCAGAGAAGACGCCGAAGATATAATGTTCGAGCTAAGCGAAGAAGCTTGAGATGCTGGAAGGCTACTCGTAGCTCCATTGACTATAGCGAGACTGGTGGTAGGTGTAGATAGAACGACGGGTACAGAGCTGGAAGCGCTACTAACCACGAGTGTAATGCTCGAGGATGAAGGAACCTGGCCCAGTGCATTGCTGCTCACTTGAATCGTCGACGTCGCAATAGGTACAACTACCGAGCTGGTCGAAGAAACTTGAGATGCTGGAAGATTGCTCGTGGCGCCGTTGACTACCGCAATACTAGTTGTCGGCGTGGATGCAATAATGGGCGTGGAGCTGGAGGCACTGATAGGCACCGCTGCAATGATTGACGATGATGAGACCTGGCTTGATGAAACGCTGCTCACCGGAGCTGCTGGAGTCGCAACAGGTACAACAACCAAGCTAGTCGACGTGCTTTGAACGGTCAAGCTGGCACTTATGACTGGACTAACGACCGCAACGCTGGTAGTGGCGGGCTGGACGGAGTTCATCGAAGAGACCACGCCATTACTGACTGGAGTTGCAGCGCTCGAGGGCGTAGAGCTCAACACTGACGAAGCGACCTGACTTGCTACGTTGCTTGACTGAGCAAGAACCGATGATCCGCTCGCAGCACCACTGACCACTGCAGATGGAACAATGGGTATGGAGCTGGATTGGCTACCAGCCACGACTGCAACATTCGAGGAAGGTAGAATTTGGCTTGCTGAACTGCTGCTCACTTGAGCTGCTGACGTCGCAGTGGATCCGATGCTCGAGCTAGTTGAAGTACTTTGGGCCGCTGAGCTAGCACTTATGACTGGATTGACGATCGCCACGCTAGTAGCAGCAGATGGTAAAGAGCTTACTGGAGAGCTCAAGACACTACTGACTGGAACCGCCGCGCTTGGAGTTATGCTGCTCAATGAAGTGACCTGACTTGCTGCGCTGCTTGACTGAGGAAGGATTGTTGACACGCTTGCAACATCAGTGGTAGTCGGACTCTTCTGAGCAGCGCTCGAAGCACTTGATGCACTTTGAGAAGCTGACACAACCACTGTAGTACCAGAGCTGACAACAGCCGAGCCCACAACAGCGGTGACAGGGTTTGCAGCACTAGCAGAGACTTGCGTCGAAGCAACCGAGCCAGCACCGACGTTTGCCAGATTGCTGCCGCCAGCGGTTTGGATAACTTGTACACTGGTATCGCCAATGCCGACATTAGCAACATAGCCAGTCGTGGTAGACGAGCTCGGAGCTGGTGAAGTAGAGACTGGGCTTGACAAGGCGATGCTAGAGCTGATCGAAGACGACGTGCTAGCCTGACTTGACGAAACTTGAGGACTATTGATCGAGGACACAGGAATGGCAACGGAAGAGATTGCGCTAGAAGAGCTCTGGGATGCCATGGGCGCGGGTGTCGTCGATACCGTTGACTGGATGACAACGGGAGAGGCCGTACTAGAAGAGCTCTGAGAGACCAGTGATCCGGATATTTCTGTCGACGCTGTCGATGCACTGGACACAGAGACCCCGATATTTGTCAATGAAGCTTGGCTAGTAGGAATGGCGACAGGGACAGTGCTTGATGATGTCGGAGCAGCATCAACCAGACTAGTTCCAGGCACGCTCAAGGGCGATACACTCGAACTGCTGCTGCTACTCGCTGTAATTGAGTTACCGATCACTGAACTACTGCTCAGTGAGGTGGGCGCCGCCACGGCGGGTGATATCGTACTGGAACTGGGCAGAACGCTCGACGATGCCACATAGGTAGTCGAGGAGCCTACGAGCTGTGGAGTAGAAACCATGGTGCCAACAGTAGAAAGAGGCACGGCATCTGTTGCGCTACTACTGGAAGTGCCCACCATACTTGAAGCATACGCGGACTGCGAAAGGCTGCTCGAGGTGACGACAAGTGCAGATGAAGAGCTCTGAGGACTCGCTGACGACAACGTTGTTTGACTTGCACCGCCGACAGGGAGGACACCGACGCTGATGCTTCCAGCGCCGATGTTGATCGCGTAGCTAGTTATGGTAGAGCTGGATGCTGGCTGAGGGGTACTCGAAGCGGCATCTGATGTAGTCGGTTGGATCAAGGATGCCAGTGTGCTGGCTTCTGAAGAGCTGGGCAAGGCGGCAGATAACGCGAATGAGGAAGAGCTTTGACTGCCCACAGATGGAACTAATGTCGAGGTAGATTCGGAAGGAACGGCAACACTTGGGATCGACTCCGGAACACGAGAGCTTGATGGTATGATGGTAGGGACACTCTGTGATTGCTGTGAAACTGAGGTTGGAGGATCGACAGAAGGGGACATCATCACCGATGTTGGACTAGCACTGCTCGCAGCAGCAGTCTGACTGACGCTGAGTTCGAGCAAACTACTTGCGGATGTAGTTACAACTGATCCAGCGTTCAAAGTATTAGTTTCCAATCCGGATGCAGAATTAGAGATCGATTGCAACGAGGTGGATGACGCGATCGAGCTTGTTTGTGCGAGAAGGGATGATAGTGTCGGGAATACGCTCGGATCAACTTCATCGCTCGATGGTATAATTGAGGGAGAGCTAGTTTGAGCGGTGGCCTGGAGCTCACTTGAAGTCGGTACCGCCAAAGAGACACTGGACGTGATCTGCGAAACTGTGTTCGAGAGATCAACCGTGGTGGACGAGATGTCTGGAGCGCTCGTTGAAATTGCTTCGAGAGACGTTTCTGTAGGTAAAGCATCGTCACTCGAGAGGCTAGCACTGGTTGTGACGCTGTCTGAAGGCACGGAAGAGGCGAACGACAAGGATGAAGATAGTAGTTCCACGATAGACGAAGTCGCCAAAGGCTCGGCCACGGTTGTAGCGGAGATGATCTCCGTAGGCAAGCTTGTGATAGTAGTATCCAGTAGTGTCTGACTTGCGGAAGACTCAGATGACACAGCCGGTGTATCAATCTCCAGAGATGAGCTGACAGCAGTTGGCGTGGCCATCGTTGCCGAAGGTTCGATAGAGACGACTGCAGTGGTCGGATTGACAATAGCAGAGGATGACAATTCTATCTCGCTCGATTGGGGTTCCAAAGATGTGGTGATAGGAAGCGACGATGTCAGGCCAGTGGGTACACTGGTCGCTGGCTCCACCGAGGCCTCGATGGTAGTCGAAGTCGGTATGGTTTGACCGATATCACTTGCAAGGCTGGAGAATATCTCAGTCGCTGTCGGCACTCCTGTCTCAGGAATAGTGGTGGATAGCGACGTCACTGAAGCTTCTGTGGAAGGCTCGAGGGCTGTGTTAATGTCTTCTGGGGCAGTTGAAGTAGTGTAAGTTGGAGGAAGCTCGCTCAAACTCGACTGTACGATTTCAGGTGAGCCCGAGGACGAAGCGTAACCAAGTCCCACGCTAGCAGAGACTGTCGCTGTAGGCTCCACAGCCATCAGCGATGAAGCCAACCCAGACTCTGGAGACGCTGTAGACAGAGAAATCGTCGAAATTGAGAATAATTCTTCGCTGATCGTCTCTGGACCGCTACTTTGGGTGAAACTGTCGACGTCAATACTGGAGCTGAGGGCAATGGCAGGCAGGCTAGTGGTCGTGATGTCGGGATATTCTGTCTCAGCTGGGGAGCTGGTGATTGTCGAAGCGTCATCTTGGCTCAAGGAAGCGACTTCGGTGATAGTATTGCTGAGCTCAGTACTAGTCGCAGTCGCTTCAATCGACTCTAATTGCGTGGTCAGCGAAGTGATAAGCTCAGACGCGAGCTCTGATGTGGTGCTGCTCGGTAGCGGATCGATTTCAGAAGTGGCTTCAGGGATTGAATCAGATGAAGTAGGGACGTCAGATTGGACATCCAAGCTGGTGATCGCCTCTGAAGATTCGGTGGGCTGCGCCAAAATGCTCGTGGGGGTGCCCAGATCGAAACTTGTCACTGTAGAGCTCGTGCTGGCACCGCCAAGCCCGATATCTGCACTGGTGGTCTCAATTGACTCGGACGCTGTGAAAATTGCCGAGGATAGCTCAGATACCAGGCTCGAAGGAGCATCTGTTGTTGAGGGAAGAATTGAAGCATCAGAGCTGACGTCAAGGGTTGCTTCAGTCGAGCTGAAGACCTCAGTCGTTTGTACATCTCCGATGGAGGTGACAGGCGGCGAACCTGTGATGTCCGCGAAGCTACTTGAGAACGTAGACCCGCTGGTCAGAACGATGGTGGGAGTCATCATGCCAGTCTCCACAGGCTCAGAGCTGGTGCTGATATTGTCAAGATCGACAATAGAACTGGTTATGTCAGGTAAGTCTGACCCCATTGTTTCCGAGAAGATTGGTTCGGAGACCGCGCTTGATGGGACGTCGGTCGCGGGGGGAAGAGTTGGAGTTTCGGTCATGATTTGTGAGAGAGTGTTTTGTGTGTCTGGACCCGATGTGATAGATGGTAGCGAATCTGTCGTCTCTGCGAGAGTACTGGTAAGCGAGAGCTCTGACTCTGCCGTAGAGCTATCAAGTACGATCGAGCTCATGGTGGGAATGTCTTGAGTTGGTGAGCTGGTACTCAGATCATCGGACACTGTCCCGAGAGGCTCTGGTGCGTCGGTAGCTGATACAAGTATATCAGAGATGGTACTTGAGGGTTCATCAGATAGTACAGGTACAAGTCCAGTGACAGAGTCTGGGTATGAACTGGTCGCAGAAGGGACCGCCAGAACATTAGTGTTGACACCAGAAAGTATATCGGACGATACTAGAGTCTCAGATTGAACATCCGAGCTCGACGCGATAGATGGCAACTCGGTGAACTGCTCCAGAGCGCTGGAGGTCACGGACGCGGGCTCGTCGATCGAACTATCAAACACAGACAAGATGGAAGACGTGTCTTCTGAGAGAACAAGGCCGCTGTCAATCGAGCTAGTGCCGGAAAATTCTGGCGCTGTTGTCACTGAAGAGAGAACATCAGAGTTGGTGATGGAAGGCGTCTCGGACGTGGGGCTCAACGCATAAGTAGAGTCGGCGACCGCTTCGGTGCTTGCGACGGGAATGTCGGCCATGGCATCCGAGCTGATTGTGGAAGTTGGCAGCTCGCTAGTCTCGTCGGCGACACCAGTAGGTATAGGCTCGGGACCGATAGCAGAACTTTCGGCTATGGAGGGTAATATCGCGGAAGTGTCTTGGGCGATGGAGCTGGTAACCAGAATGCTAGTCTCGGCATTTTGTGACACAGACGTGGATGAGTCAAGGTTATCAAGACTGGTACTCGACGGGAAGTCCGTGACCGAAGGCGATATCTGACTAGTGTCGAGAGTCGGGTCAGCATATGTTGCGGATGGAGTCAGAGCTTCAGACTGAACATCTGTGCTTGTGGCGCTGTCCAGGGTTGCTGTGGGCTGCGCAAGTGGAGGTGTTGTAATGGAGGATCCATCGTCGAACACAGAGCTGCTGACTGAAGGCTGACTATCATCGGCCGAGGTCACAAGCGTGGGAGACTCGGTTTGGATAGCAGACTCAGGAACTTCGGTGTCTGATGGTGAGATGGGTAGGCTTTGGCTCGCAGATGGGATAAGTGTGGTTAGCCCATCAAGGATGTCAGAAGTCGATGTTTCAAGGGTTGACAAATCACCCATGGCGGTGGCAGTGGCCAAGACAGGAACATCTACAGAAGTGACGACACTGTTGTAATTAAGTGCCGAGCTGATAGCTTCTTCTAGGGAAGTCGCGGTCTCGATCGGAGTGGCCGAAGTCTCTGACAACTCTGCCGAAGGGGAGACATTAGGTCCAGAGATGGTAGTCGCAGTGGGCTGAACCTCGTTGATACTCGTGGAAGGAATGTCCGTCTCGACATTGGAAGCCTCGACTGATGAAGTGGATAGGCTTGGCAGATCAATAGTGGAAGTCGCTCCTGCCAAGTCTGTGATACTGCTCGGCAGCTCTTCCGAGAGACTCGAGATCATCGCATCTGTCGTGATTGGAGATGGAGCAACATCGCTCGAGATTGCACTGCTGAAAGTGGTTGCATCTGCTTGCGTATCGACAACAACAGTGTATTCGATCGAGAGACTTTGGATATCGCTCGTCGTTGTCAGTGTCGGCAGTAAGGTTTCCGAGGTTGATTCTTCTGAGAATGGAGTGACAACAGGAACGTCGGTGGGAGCAGCAACAGGATCTAGCGATGCACTGATCATCTCACTGATCACCTCTGTGAGACTGCTATCAACATCAGAAGATACGGTGGGAGTCTGCAGAGGAGCCTCTGTCGATGTGATCGAAGGGTCAATGGTAGTGTCTAGAGTGATATCACTCGTCTCGGTCGGATCAAGCTGTGTGGGAAGTTCAGTTGGAAGCTCTAGAATGCTAGACGGCGATGGTTGATCGATACTGGCAGCTGATGTGATGATACTCTCAGCGCCATCGGTGATCGAGAACGAAGGCGTACTCATGCTAGTTGTATCCTCAGGGCCCGAACCGACACCCAGATTGACTGATACACTGGCCGTAGGAGTGATATCAACAGCGGTATCCAACCATGTAGGAGATGGTGGAGGCATATAGAAAGAGCTTTCGCTAACCACAGGCATATCAGAGTAGCTTGCAATGATCGACTCTGGAGTCTGTACTGGGACTGCCACAGTATCTGAGTCTGGTGCAGGAAGGCTAGGAGTGATTTCGCTGATATAGCTGGACAGAATTCGCGTTGGCTCTTCCGATAACGAGGAGTCGTCCGTGACTGAAGGTGATGCAATTATACCTGTCACCTCAGATGGCAAGTCCGTAATTGATTGAGTCGCTGGTAGCTCAACATCACTAAAGGTGACGCTGGTCACGACCTCGTCCAAGTTTGAACTCGTTGGCAGGAGCTCGCTTGTAGCAGCTCCTAGGATGGTCGATGCCGAAGGAAGTTCTACGTCGAGTGTTGTTGCCAGGTTACTGCTCCCTGGGTCAAAGGGGCTCACTGTTACTTCTGCAGATGGAATGGCAATGGTTGGGATTGATGCCGAAAAACCAACATCAAGTGTCGAAGTAGGATCGCTGGTCAGCGTAGGCACCAAGCTATCGTCACTGACAACGGCTGACAAGCTCTCGGCTACTCCTAAGGAAGTGACAATACTTGATACCTCAGCTGTAACACTTTCGACAATACTAGTCTCACTTCCCAAGATTGTGGAACTTGGTATATTCTCAACCTCGGAAGCCAATGGCGTATCCATCAAAGAAGTGGCAGAGTCTACATCACTCTCGAGTGGCTGAGGGACTGCAGTCTCAGTAGAACTATCAAGTTCAGTGGACACTAACGAGCTTACGATAGCTGTAGCATCCAGATCGACAATGTCAGTACTTGTTGTCAATTCTGCACTGACAGTGAGGTCGACTGCAGTAGGCGATGCAGAAATAAGTAAAGATGAGCTGGTGATGCTATCTTCAGGAATATTGCTGACAGAAGGCAACGAAGCTGATGCCGTCAACAAAGCAGTAGGCAACTCAGAATCACGATCCGTTGCAGGAGCGCCCACATTGATGCCATTCGGTACGGAATCGACCTGACTGATCGTGAGTTCACCACCCGCTGAGGCAGTAGCAGACACTTCAAGTGTAGGAATCGCAGCCGTGTTCTCCGTAACACTTGGAACATCAATGCTTGAGATCGCTAGAGAGGATGGTGTTGCCAAGAGGTCACTAGTCGTAGTAAGTATCATGTCGGAGGTCGGCAAAGATAGATCCAGAGTTGTCGAAGATGAAACTTCAACTTGACTAGGCTCATCTGCTGACCCCGGCAAGGTGCTACTCATTCCCAGAACCTCGCTGACTAGGCTTGAAACGCTCTGGTCCATGGAGGTAGGCATAGCGACAAGAGTCGACTCTGTCACATCAATCGTGGGAGTAGATAAAACCAGGCTGGTGCTATCATCCAACACCGTGCTCTGAGATATGGAAGTGATCTGAGCCGAAATCTCGATGCTCGGTGTAGGCACTACCTCAGAGACCGACACAGCATCTGAACTCAGGACCTCACTAACAGAGGCAACGACGCTTGATATTTCGGTCGGTTCAAATCCAGGCAGAGCAGATTCGGGCAGACGAGACGTAAGCTGAGATTCAATGCTTGCTTCTGTCTCTGTCGCTAAAAGTACGCTACTGGTAACTGACGCAATCATGTCCAAAGATGACTCCATTGTAGAAGACGTAGGTTCTTGAGGAACGGGATAGGCAGTAGACACTGTCGCTGGATCGTTGGTATCAGTATTGAGGCCGTTGTTAGCATTGACATCGGCAGATGTTATCGTTTGACTTTGAGTCGGCTGAATGTCATCAGAGATATTCGAGATGCTTGGAGTTGATTGCGAATCCGATGTCAAACTCGTGGTAATTGGAGTTATACTCGGAGCCGATATGGCTTCCTCTGTAGATTGAGCAACATTGGATTCAGTGGAGGCAGGAGTACTGAATGCCTCAGCCTCGGGAGTCGACTGCGAAGTTAGGATACTCTCTTCGGCATCGGTCTGACTCGAAGAGCTTGCAGAACCAGTAGTAGATGTAAGTTCTTGCACATAGCTACTACTAGCCACTGTCGTCGACACTGTGTCATCTACACTGCTTGGTAGATCTGCAAGCTGCGAACTCGAGCCAACGCCGGACTGCTGAGCTGGGAATTCGCTGATTTGAGTCCCAAGGCTTGGCGATATGAAACTCGATAGTTCACTGATATCACTGATCAGGGGAGCAGTCGTTGACACTGGGTTGACGTTGTACGAGAGAGTACTGGTGACAATATCAGAGACCGACGCTGATTGGATCTGAGTGGAGGGGTCGCTACTGCCTTCCGTTGTAGCAGACTCTCGGAAAGTAGGAGTTGGACTAGGGACATCGTTGCTCAAGAGAGAACTCTCAGAGATCGGAGTCACAATATCGATTGTATGCGACGCACTTTCCGCGGCAGACAAGAATGAACTGGCGATCATTTCTGCTGAAGTTGTGGGTAGTTGAATACTAATACTTCCGGATCTGAATGAGGAAGGGAGCGCTGTGGACTGAACATCTGGCACGATGATCGAAATACTAGGCGAACGGGTGGATTCCGTTATGAAGGACTCCATTGTGGTTGTTGGGGAAGCCAAGTCAGGTGTCAGCAGTGTTGAACCCAGGCTGCTCGAGAACGAATAGCTTGCGAAGGAAGCCAATATAGAGCTCGTCGAGGGCCTTTGGGATTGGGCTATCGCATTTGCAGAGGAGAACACTCCTGTAGATGTAGCTGGATTGTCGATAGGAGAGGATGATTCGACTGAAATAGAGCTCGGTAGAGGAGATGGCTTCAAAGACACAACACTGCCAGGTAAGTCGGTTACTGCGAGACTGATCTCCTTTGAGATGGTAGGCTCAGTGACGGGAGTGGCAGCAGTAGGCAATGTGGGGTTGATGACGGACTCCGACTGAGAACTCGTAGAGGCTGTAATAGTGTAGCCAAGGGAGATTAATGTATCGATCGCTGTGCTTGCGGCCAAGAGGTCTTCGCTACTCGAAGTTGGGCTAGAAGGACTTGTAGAGCTCTGAACATCTATCGTTTTCGACGACGATGCATGATCTGTCGTAGTCTCGCTAAGGCTAGTACTGCTTGGCGAGGAAGACACTAATGTAGAAGATGTGTTTGGAGTCATTGCGGAAGTGGTAGCTTCTGACTTCGAGATGACATTAGCTGATGAGGCGGAGGCTTGCACATTAGCGGAATCTGTTACAGAGATCGGATTTGCGCTCAGAGGATGATCTGCTGAATGCGACAAACCAGGTGTCACCGAAGTGCCTACAGGGGATGTCGCTGTCTGTGACGGATTTGAGAAACTTGGACTATCGATAGAGGCCGAAGATGAGCTTGTGCTGACTGTCAAGCTGGTTGACTGTGAGGAACTTGATCCCACCGAACTATCGACAGTCTTGGTGGATTCTGAACTAGAGACGAGGCTCGTATTGACACTCGTGGCAGCACTGGACCCTGGCGCAGGATCTTGGCCAGGCAATACTGATACGGAGGATTGTTCGTCAGAGTTACCAGATCCAATTACCCAAGTAGGAGACACACGGGTAGAGCTCTCTGACTGAAGAGCTGATGTGACTTGAGTGGCCATCAATGATTTACTTGATGAACTGCGAGAAGCAGGCAGCTGACCACGAATCGCTGAAGCCTTGATCGATGATGAAGAACCTGGCAATGAAATAGTCGTAGTATGAGGTACGGTAGTACCAGAGCTGCTGGTCTGTGGTACGGTTACTGTAGTCGTCGTCTGGATTTGAGATGGCGCCGAAGCCACATCAGTAGTGTGAGATGAGGACAAGTATGTCGTTGGAAGCGACAAGGTACTCAGTTTGGATGGAATTTGTCCTCGTATAGGGTTGATCAAGTCGGACTGATCCGCCGTGTCATCACCAGTAATTGCGGATGACGAGACTGCGACAGTTGCGGGAGACAGTGCTGATGTCTGCATGGAGGAGAGTCCGGCCACAGATGATAGGGTCTTGGTGGGATCCTCAGGAGGACAAGACAACATGCCTCTACATCTCCGTGTACTCAAGGAAGTTGTGGTCTTGGATGATATCCCTGGAGAATTCGAAGAAGCAACCGAGGGGAACAGTGTCGTTGTTGACAGGCTGCTAGTGCTAGAAGTCGAATGTTCTTCAATGGATGATTCGGTCAAAGCGGAACCACGCACAACACTTGAAGATTTCGCGGACGCCGAAGGGGCCTTGGAGATAGATCCGCGGACAGCACTCGATGTCTTGATGGACGCTGAAGAATGATTTGTCGAGATTGATCTGGTCGTGGAGTAAGAAGATACTTGAGACGGAGAGCTAGTTCTGCTTGATGAACTGGGGCCGTTTTCTTTCGTTGATGCGCGAGATGTGCTGCTGATGGAGCTACTCTTGATCGAGCTCGCCCCACTCGTCATTCTACTCGAACTTGGTAGAACCTTTGTGGAGCTAGAAGCCTTGTTGGTAGAGCCAGAAACTTTCTTCGTAGAGCTAGACGCGCTATGTACGGATCCAGAGACCTTTGTCGCAGAGCTAAAACCTCTCCCAGTAGAAGTAGAGATCTTGATACTTGACGTGGAAGCAAATTTCGTCGCAATTGAAGGTTTAGTGCTGGAGATCTTGTTGCCAGAGCTGGAGAGTACCTTCGAGGAACTTGAACTCTTTCTGGTCGCAGTCGAAGACTTTTTGGTAGAGCTCGTAAGCACTCTTGTTGACGTAGATGATCGGTTTGCGGAACCGGAGGCACGACTTATGGGACTGCTTGATTTAGAGCTAGTCGATCTCCCTGCCGAGCTTGGTACAACTTTACTCGCGATTTTAGATCCACGAATTGGCTTGGTGAGTCGTGACGAAGTCGAAGCTTTGCTTGGAGTGCTGACTACCTTCACGGAAGACGTTGTTCGTTTCGAGCTCGAGGATGCTTTCTGACTTGTCGACTTCGAAAGAGGCGCTCCTCGTGTAACAGAGACAGTCGTTGTCGATGTTTTAACGATCCGCCCGCTACTCGTCACCCGTGCGGTACTGCTCGTCTTTGATGAGCTCTTGCTGGTCGACCATTGTGACAGACGTGTCACTGTAGACAATGCGCGGCGAGGGAACACCATCGTTTTCGAAGTCGAAGATGTAGACGCCACGAGTTGATCATCCAGAATGTGCTCCTCAAGGTCTTGGTTGGCAGAAGATTTTGAGGACCGGTCATCGTTATCTCGTTGCGAATTCTTGTCCGGAGTTTGATTGTTGTTGAAGCGGAATGGCACTGGGATATCCACGACAGGTACGAGCTTCTTGAGTACTCCAAACACAGAATCTTTCCTAGCACCGGATGCTTCGACTTCTGAACGCCTGCGAACAGATGGCTGGGCATGATCGCTGACTGACTGAACGATCGTATCCTGAGAAGCGGCACCAGACAGAGATGATAGAATAAGGCCACCTGATAAGGCGACACCCTGGAAGCGCATGTCGAGTGCGCTTGCAGCTGCAAAATTAGTGTATTAGTAGGTAAGTAAAGTAATAGGTCGTTACGATCAAAATTGGAGGACGAAGAGGCAGCGCGACAGGCCTCGCGAAAGCATCACGGTTAGTGCTAAGTCAAATGCGAAACCAACCTCGAGGCAAGTACAGCACTCTCACCCAGCCTCGACAACTTGAAGGCGGCGAGATTCAAGTTTTGAAACACTTCAACGGCATCATCACCATGGGGTACCATGACTTGCCACTTTTGCGTAGAAGCGTAGCTTAGTGGAGCTGAGACCCGTCTACACAGCAACAGATACTGGCCCAAAGAAGAGAACGGGTCAAGCGAGATAGTAAAGCAACGGCGGGAGGATCCTATGGCCGTCAAGAACCAGAGACACTTCAATGATCCTTCCCGACCGAGTCATACGCCATGATAGCAATGAGTCCCTGAAAATATCAGCTGGCGTCATGACTAGAACCTTGATGCATGTTCTGGAACAGAAGATACATATTACGCAGTCAGTGTAGATTGGTGAAAGGAGAGACAATCCGAGGATAGCCGACGCTCAGCTGTATAGATCGATGAGGCTCTTGACATGGACGTTGGATGAAGTGGATGTAGCCAACGGCGAACTACAAGATACTTGATACTTGATGACGCCGTTTCCGGAGAGTCCGAGGTTCTAATAAGAGAGCTTGTTTTTTTTCTACAAGTGCTGCTTCCTGGCCTTTGTGGTTGCAATGTAATGATCTCGATTGACCCTCGAGTATGCTGTAGGAAGTTGAAATCGTTGTCTTTTCTATGCCTGACACAATTGAAAGAAGCCTGCGTTTGTGTATGGCTTCGCTCGGATGTCCTCCGACCCACTGTAACGAGGACCGGACAACGAGGTCCTCAATCTAGAGCAGCTGATTACGTGCGTAGCTGCATATGTACAATGCATTTCGGGGTGTGCTCCGACTAGAAGATACAGATTGAGTAAGACCCTCCATCATGGACAACTTTATCACTAGAATGTGTAGTGCCTCAGGAGGTCATACTGGCGGACGAAAAGCTCGAGGGGTTGCAGTCTTGTAGTGTTTGACGTCGTACATGTCAGGTGTTGACAGGTGACAGGAGGGTTCGCGGCGAGCTGAGCCGAGGGCGTGTGAATGCAGGCGAGCGTTTGTGGCCCACCGGCTAATACACAGCACATGAATAAAGACGTTTTGCGATAGCGAGATTCAGGATTGTGGAGACGTAGATGCTCGGACTCGACGGTGTAGGATATCATTTCTTGATACGTTCGATGAGCATGTCAGACACAATGTCTGGGGACTGCCAGGTGATGTTTGTACATTCAGACATGTCAAACATGTCAAGATGGACGAGAGATGCAGACGAAGTGGTACGGCAGGTGTCAAAAGCAGTGTCAAAGTGTGTCTGATGTCCAAGCTTCGGCCGGCGGAAGTCGGAAATCGGCAGTAACCTAAACAGGCAGGAACAACATCAACAGACAACTCCAGGTCCCTGGAAGACCCTTTCTCTCATTCTACAACGGACTCTTTTTCCAGTCCACTCTCTTTCCCTTCTACAGGTGACGCTTTGGGCAATGGCCGCTTGTCAAATCTTGCTGGCGCTCGCCTGCTGCTTCTAGGCTCACCACAACCCCCCACAGGCAATCACCCGGGACAACACACTGCGCCCGCGGTCAAAGTGTCCAGCAGGGCCACAAACGATCTTGCTTGTCGCACGCGCACCGGCTCAACTCGGACTCTGTCGCCTATCAACTTAGCGACACTTTCACACTCCCTATTGGTCACCTTCCTTCTTGTTATACTGTTTTTCTAATCACACGAGTCATGTCAGCTCCCACGACCTCGCTAGAGGCCAAGCTGGTCGTGCTCGGTTCTCAAAATGTGGGCAAGACCTCGCTGGTCCACCGTTTTGTCCACTCGACCTTTCTCCCTCCCAGCACTCCCTCGACCGTTGGCGCTTCCTTTTTGACCACCCGCGTCCACGATCCCGAAACCGACACGGACATACGCCTCCAGATCTGGGATACCGCCGGCCAGGAGCGCTTCCGCAGCATCAGCAAGCTATACTATCGCGGTGCACATGCCGCCGTGCTATGCTATGATATCACGAGCAGGAAGAGCTTCGATGAGATGGGCGTATGGCTGCGAGAGCTGAGGGACAAGGCTGGCTGGGGTGACACTGAGGACTTGATCGTCCATGTCGTTGGCACCAAGAGTGATGTCGTCGCCGAAGACCCGTCCAAACGTGAAGTGCCCTTCGAGCGCTGCATCGGCTATGTTGCAGAGCAGCTCTACCCAGATCAAGTCGTCCCTGGCAGCGCTCGTCCGTCAAGCGCCATGCACAGCTCGCCTCCTAGCAACAACAACCTTGCCGCCATGGCCTCACCACACAGCAACCGCAGCAGTGGCTTCTGGGGTCAAGAGCACATCTGGGACTGCTGCCACGAGATCAGCGCAAAAGACGGCGAGGGCATAGAAGAAATGTTCCGCGTCATCACCCGCAAGCTCGTCGACCAGCATCAGCGCAGACTTGACCAACAGCGCACCATCGAAGCGACCATGGGACGCACTCCTTTCACTGAAGGCGGTCCAAGCTACTTCGACCTTCCAAATGGCGGCACAGGTAGCTTCCGCGTTGGACATGGCGACAAGCGACGCAGCTGGCTAGGCTTTCCCAATACGCCCGGAGCAGTCAGCTATGCATCCGAGGCTGGCGAGAGTGAGGACAACACTAACGTCAGAAAGGGACGATGCTGTTGATCACCTTCTCAAACACTTACCCATACTCCTTCACACGGCCCACTCTTCATCCACAACAACCTTTATTACACTTACCTTCTGGTTCTCACTTTTCTGGACATTACCCACCTCGGGACCTCCGGCAACATTCTGCTTCCTTCTTCTCCCTTGCACGTTTGTTCTTTTGGCATGGCATTCCTTTGATCTGAGCGGTTTATGCATGCATGGCGTTTTACGGGTTTCACATTGTACGATATGGTGAACGACTTGAGCATATCGTGATTTGCTTTATCATGCTTTTATGCGTTGGGCGAGGCGAGCACTGAACAGCGGCATCCATTGTTATTACTTTCTGTCTCGGTTCTTTGCGCATTGCACAAGCACTTTTTTGTCCATGACTGAATGACAATGCATACGTTCTTGACACAATTGGAAGCTCCTCAGTGTGTGTTGTGATTGAATGTATTGGTTGTAGCGTGTTATCTCATGGGAATGGTTGGAATCGTTATTCTAGACACCTCCCAAGCATATGTGATCGAAGCAGCAATGACTCAAAGTCGCGTCCAAACCAAGCAATGTTTGCAAGGATTCCACGTGCATTTTACGGGATGCAGTGAAAAAGTGTCGTAGAATACCAAAAGATTCCAATAGCCAAGATCACGATTGGCAGGCTGTGAAAGTGGGAGGGTGTTTCGAGTTGGTTGTCTTTGTTCAGCTGCAGGCTTTTTGTTGATCCCTTTTGCAAGCTCCCTTTTCTCTTTCGTGATGTTTCATCCTCCATCAACTTTTCTGACTTGTTCGACCAATCGTCCATCCATCCACCCCTTTCTCGAAAAGAAGGATCACCCAGAACTCCATGCTTTGAAGAAATATGCCCAAGAACGCCGGATTGTTGTATGCAAAAGAGGTATGGTTTGTGTGTGAGAGATGTTTAGACGCGCTGTCTGATGATGTCGCGCTCGTTGGGGTTGTAACTGATGAGACGTGTTAGTGAGAAGGAAGTCGAGAAGAGGCAGAGGATGGCGTACCGGAGCAGCTTCTCGATCAGGTCGACGTGGGTCATGAGCATACGGCGACAGCAGTAGCGTGTCAGGCCGAGCTTGTCCATGGCGTCACTGTTGTGGCTCTGTCAGAATGCTGTATGACTGATCGCATAAAGTCGCAGACTCACCCGTCGGGCATGCCCTCGTCCAGCAGAGCCATGTAGCGCTCCCAGAGGTCGGCGACAACCTTGTGCTCAAGTCAGCGCATTGCGGGAGAGAGATGGGCGTCATGCACTGACCTTGCCGCAGGAGAAACAGCGGATGGGAATGATCATCTTGTGTGTGCTATGAATGCGCTTGGTATTGGGTTGTGTAAAAGGAGCGACTTGTTTGCGAAAATCGAGGGCGACAGCGATGATGGTTCAAGAGGGTGCTGCAGTCGCAAAGTCGACAGTTGATCGCAAAAAGTGGCGCCAAGCAATTTCTCCGCGCTCAAGGAATTTCTGGAGCCCGCCATGCCGACGAGGGTTCGGTCAACTTTTTTCTGAACTGCAGGGAAGCAGCGAAACACAAAACTTGGAAGTTGCAACCATGTCCGATACACAACTAAAGAGAAAGCGCTCAGTGCGTGATGCTGCTGCTTTGCCCAAGCGCCAGAAGAGCGACCACCTGAACCAGGACACAACCACAACCACGCCCAAGCCCGTCAAGACGCAAACACCAAAGTCGACACCAAAGACTCAGATTCTCGACCCTGTCAGCACGCCGACTGTTATTCTTCCGCAAACCGCTGGCTCAACAGACGACAATGCGCTACAGGTAGCCACCACTCCAGCACAAGGAAAGAAGGCGAGGCGAGGTCGTGATGCATCCAGAAGAAAGGGCGCAGATCGCGTTGCTGTAGACCAGGGCCAGGTCGTCGATAAGCCACAAGCAAGAGTCGACGGAAAGTCTCCCTGGACTCTGTCTAAGCCTCTAGGTGGAAGATTTGTCCTGCACGACCCCATCTTTGCTCAGGACGAGAGGTATGCTTAACTCCGCCATGCTCTCTCCTAGCACTTTCTAACACTTCACAGCTGCATCTTTGCCTCGAACGGCCGAGAAATCGAGGTCCTGTCAATTGCCACATCGCTGGTCGAGAGAAAACTGCCTGGTCCCGATCGCTCAGCCACTGCTTTTGCCGTATCAATCGCCGACGAGGAGGAATTGTACATTGCTTCATCAACAGGTCGTGTTCAGCGCTGGAACTGGATCACTGGCTCCCCCGTAGACGACGATATCGAATTCGAGGGTGCCATCTCGGCCTTGATCGTCAAACCGTCAGAGGATGCTTCACAAGACGCTCTGTTCGCCATCTGCCATAATGACGAAGACTGGAACATTGTTGCTGGAGGCCGCTCTATCTACAAATCCAAGGACTCCCTCAGCCATCTCCGCGTTGAGGGCCAATTTATTGTTGCTGCTACCTCGACGAAGCTGGTTATCGGCAAACGCATCGCTTCAGAGAACTCGCCTCGTTATGACTTTGTCGAAATCACTGTTTCGGCCGGCGTGACGAGTCTCGAGTGCAGAATCGACTCTAGCGAGTCAAAGAAGAAGGCAAAGACGGAAAACATCTCGGTTGCTGTTGGAAACGTCTCTGGTGAAATCTTCCTCTACGAAAACGTCTACCCCTCGGACAAATCTGCCGAGTCCTTGACTCCTCGCACCCTTCATTGGCACCGCGAGGCTGTTGCCACTGTCAAATGGTCAAAGGACGGAACTTATCTTATTTCTGGTGGAAGGGAAACTGTCCTTGTGCTCTGGCAGCTGTCGACTGGCAAGAAGCAGTTCCTTCCTCATTTGACTGCCGAAATTGAGCGTCTTACTGTTTCGCCCAACGGTACATCGTATGCCATTCAACTCGCCGACAACTCGGTCATGGTTCTTTCCACCACTGAACTCAAGCCCACTGCAAACTTCGCCGGACTGCAGGCCCAGTCATGTGTTGACAAGAACACTGCTGCTCAAATCGACACTGAGAAGAGCTTCTTGCGTGCCGCTGCCGCTACTCTAAACCCAATCTCTCCTGACCAACTGCTGCTATCTGTACCTGCTTCGACCAACGAGTCTTCTCAACATACCGCATCAGCCGCTCCCCGACCTTTCCTTCAAACTTACGATATTTCCAACGACCGCCACATTTCTCGCCAGGCCTTGACGCGAAACATGGTAACCGACTACAACAAGGGCCCCGAAGGCAACCGTATTAAGGTCCCTGATGTTTCTTTCCTGCAAGTCAGCCC
>Ga0268250_10000396_pt1 | contig 20949 bp, 21 predicted proteins | sample AgamicAsSfe_FD_200448 | JGI IMG/M metagenome (GOLD analysis project Ga0268250, IMG submission 200448) | Agave microbial communities from Guanajuato, Mexico - As.Sf.e (v2) (version 2) | ecosystem: Host-associated > Plants > Phyllosphere > Phylloplane/Leaf | place: Guanajuato, Mexico | collected... | reverse complement strand
CCTCCGATGATCCGCGATCAGTGAACTGGATTGTTGAAGCTCATCAAGCTACCTCTAGAGCAAAGGCTAGCGTGGGCGTTCCCAAGAATGTAGACATATCCTCCTCAGGCACGGATGTCAGCCCTTTTAGCACAGCAATCTTTTTGGCATACTCAGTATGTTATGCGATTACTCGTAAATGTGAGTGAGGTCCGAGGTCGATCTAGATGAGCCACTGCTGTCGATACGCCACAAGAAGGAGATGTTGAAGTGAAAGCTTAACATAACTAGGGGATCTTCAACAGTGCTTAGGGGTGCAGCTATTCTGGTCGGGAGATCTAAGGATAACGTGCAGATTAAGTTCTGCCGCATTCTAACACGCATCCTTGCAGCAAGCCACGATGCGGGTCCGGCCAACTCTACTAGGACTTCCGAGAGTATAAGACAGGCACGTATATCCAAGCCTGAAAAGTAATACTACTACTGGCCCCTTGTCCTCGCCCACACATCTAGCTGCACGACTCTAATTAGGGTAAAGCGTGTCTTCAGACGTGACGAGACATGAGGGGACCGCTGTATCTACTACTCCTTCTTGCCACTTGGACCTCTACTGGACAGGCACAAGATGCCGACTCGCTCACGGTGATCGCCAAGCTTCCTAACTGCGCGGTATATTGGATCCGGTCTTGAGAAGATGGTATATGGCTGACGCTCATAGCAACTATGTTTGGTGACTGCTGTTGTCGACTCACCTTGCCAACTTACGAACTCCACATGTATATGTACCAACGTTAAACTTCAGGCTGCCGTTGAGAAATGCGTCGTCTCTTCGTGCACCGTGAAGGAGAGCTTGAGTAAGTCAGGAACTATTATGATTTACTGATCTACAGCTCACAACATTTTTTAGCGACCAAAAACGTTACTTCAACCTTCTGCCACGCGCCGGTCCGGTCGGAAACTACCCATCTGCGAGTCGCGAATATACTCATGTGCGTGGTAACAGTTTCCTGCGCCATCTTACGTCTCGTCTACCAAAGATGTTTCACAGTTGCCGGGCTTGGCTGGGATGACTTTACCGTGGCCGCTACAGTACTCATATCTATACCCTCCGTAATAATAATCGACAGGGGCATGCTTACGAACGGGATCGGTGTCGATCTCTGGACTGTTCCTTTTGACCACCTCGAGAACTTCGTTCGATGGCTGTATACCATTACCCTACTATATTTTATCCAGTGTGCCATGGTCAAGATCTCGCTGATTCTATTTTTCTTGCGGATCTTTCCAAGAAAGCGGACAGTGCAGCTCTTGTGGGGGACTATCGCCTTTATCGTAATATGGACCATATCTTTCTTCATTCCTGGCTCCTTCCCATGTCTGCCTGTAAGTAAAACTCATTCAAGTAGTGCGTGAGGCGCACGCTAACTCAGTGCTTCAAAATATAGCTTGCCGATTACTGGACAGCTTGGGATAAGGCCAAGCCGACTAAATGTCTTAATATATACGCGGTAATCTGGGTACACGCTATCATATGTATCGTGGTCGACATCTGGATGCTTTCTATCCCTCTGTACGAGGTCTTTCACCTCCAGATGACATTGACGAAGAAGTTCAGCGTAGCTCTGATGTTCTTCGTTGGTACCTTGTCAGTACCCTTGCAACCTACACAACCTGGCTTTCAGCTAACATGTCCACAGTGTGACAATTGTATCCATCCTCCGCCTCAGATCACTCATTGCTTTCGGTGGCACGAGCAATGTTACATGGGAGCAGACGAACGTGGTCTTGTGGTCGGTCTACGAGATTAATGTCGGAATTATATGTGCATGCATGCCGGCTCTCCGCTTAATCCTCATCCGCGCGTTTCCCACAGTCATCAGTACGATACAAGCGAGCACCCAGCGAAGCAGCAAGAACCATCACGGAAGTGGAAGTCGTGGCACAAAAGGAAATTTCGACACGATAGGGAGTGCCAAAAGTGGAAAAGAGAGCATGATCGTTGACCGAAGCACGATTACATACACTAGGACATTTGCGGTGCGGCATGAGAACGACGACGAAGCTGAACTTGTACATATGGAGGAGTTCAGTGAAAAGGCAATAAGAGCGTGAGAGGACAGCTACACTAGTGAGCTAAGTTTGTAGTAATGCAATAGATAGACTCAGCAGTTCGGTTTCGATGTATATCTTTAACTCTACGATCGACCTGCCTGTTTTCATGCTATCTCACTATCATTTATTGACATCCAACGCATAACGATTAATAGCTAATGAAAGCGTCCCACAAGGTCGTTTTCTTTGACGAACGAGAAGGTCATGTAAATCAGAGATAGAATAGAAACGACAAGGACCATCACATTGACATCAAGACATACCCTGAAAGCATCCGTGGTTCCCACGCTCTCTGCATATCAGTCACATCCAATCTAAAGCCATCCCGGTACCCCAATTTTCTTGTCTCAATGTCTGCCTGTAGAGGTGTTCCACGAATCGTTTCGACGCCATGAAGCCATTCTTCTCCGCAAATCGTTTAGCCCGTTCATGCTGACTTTCAGGAGGCTCTCCAACTTCCAAATCGAGGTTGGCATCGTACTGCATTAAAAGCGACATCGTATCAATATGACCCCACTCCGCTGCTGCTTCGAAGGCAGTTCGTCCATCGTCCTTTGCAGGTGGGTAATTTGGATCGGCTCCACGCTCAAGCAGAAATGCAGCGATACCGCAGAATCCTTTCAGCGCAGCTAATTGCAAAGCAGTACCACCACTGTGTGCTGGAGTTGTGTCGATGGTAGCGCCTTCTTGGGTGAGGTACACAACGATATCGAAGCTACCCATTTCTGCAGCTCTTTGAAGAGGTGTGCGGAGAACCCCTGGTTTGCGTGGGTGATGTAGCTCTGCCCCATGCTCCACCAATTTCTTTACTATGGGGAGACTCTGCACATCGATAGCAGCCAGTAAAAGGAGTTACTCGTTGTAAATAACTCTTGGTATTCTCAAGCATCTTCAACCCGTCAAATGATACGTATGCGGTTGGGTCGGCACCTCGGTTCAACAAGAGTTGAACAATCTCAGGACTGTTCATGACGATGGACTCGCCTAGAGGGCTGACAGGAGATTTGTCGTCTGAGTTGAAGATTTCTTCGATGAATGGCTCAATCTTATCGATGTCTACAGCCTTGCACAGGATGTCGATTAGGTTGAAGTCGTGATTTCGAATTGCTTGGCGAAGTGCCGCGACACCATAGGTCTGTTGCATGGGAGTCTTCTTAACCTTTGCAACATCCAGAAGAAAACGAATTGTAGCAGGAGTTGCCTTGCACTTGACTGCCCTTAACAAAGCTGAGGAATCGACGGCAGAAACGCCTTCGGAGCAAAGGAACTTCATCCATCCCATCTCGTTTCGTTCTGCTACGATGGCGAGGAGAGAAGGGAAAGTATGCCTGATAGAGAATGGGTATCCGACGTACGTGACTGGAAGTGTCGAGACAATGTAATCACCACTATCGTATGGGAGCAAATGGAGTTCATTAGCGTCCATACCGAGCTGTAACAGCCATCTACAGAGCTTGAAATCATTTGTTGCAATGGCGTGGAAAGCAATAGCCCGAAAACATATCTGCCGATCGAGTGACGTTAGAGCACCGGGTTGATCATCCTCGCTATAACTCATGAACGGTACAGCCGAGCTTGAGAAGAGTTTAGCCTCTAAAAAGTCAAAGTCTCCGTGGTCGCTCGCAGCTTCCAATGCATGTTTCCATACAGGATGCCCTAACAGAAGAGTGCTGACTGCTGTTGATTGACCATGCGCCAGTAGAGGTTCAAGCCCTACGATCCCCCGATCGTGGTAATGTTCCAGTTCTCGGGTGATTGTGACTGCCACATCAGGCTTTTCGAGGCTGATCGCGAGTTCGATGATGCTTTCTCCTCTTCCACAAAACTTCCAACGCTCCATTGTCTCAAACTCAGATCTCAGTATGGAGTACGCATGTGCTAAATCCTTCTTTTTCAGAGCATCTCGGATATCGCAAACATATAAAGACCGGTCATCATACGACGTGACCTGAGGAAGTACGGATGCCGCCATCAGAGATGCAGCGAGAGTACAGTCTGCATTATCAAAAGCCTGTAGAATCGAATCATCCGTTCGCATGTGCGGGCACATATCGTTCATAAGAGATTCTTCATTCTCGAGACGGTATCCAAGAAGACTGATAGTATGAAGGATCACTTCGATTAGGCTTTTACTTCGTTTGGTTATGGCTGCGTGCAATGCCTTGAAAATCGATATCCTGAGTTGTGGATTTTCTGTCGGTAAATGTTGTTGGTAGTCGTGAAGAACAAAACGAACAACGTCTATGGCCAGAGATTCTTGTTGTTGGCAGGAGCTTCTATAACCAACCCAAGCATCAATTCCATTAATGTAGTGTTCCAACAAGCCTATGTGAAGCCATGCGATGATACCCGCTGCCGTCGCGTCAACTAGCTTTTCAAGGAAAGCTAGCGGAAGAGCGTCTATGCTAGACCCGAGGCATGCTATGACAGGGCTGGCTCCGGCTGCAAGAACAGTGCACATCAGCTTTGTTCTTTCTGACTCCGTCAATCGGGCACTTCCGTCGAACCTGTGCCTCCCTATGTTTCCTTGGAAGATATGGTTCAGTAGCAGGTTAAGTTGTGTTTGATTCGCATCTTGACACATCCGCAATATGAGTGTTGTGGCAACCGAGAAATGACCTGCAGCTACTGCAAACTCAAGAGGGTAGGTTGGTGTTGATTCATGTGGCCACTCCAACATGATTCGCTCGCGAGGATCCACATTCAGCTCCAACATGGTCGATACAAGACCGACGTCCCCAAATTTGATAGCAGTAGCGAACGCCCGTTCTCTGAGAGCCTCCAGAACCGGAGTGGGAAGAGTTCTCAAACCGTGTGATACCACATTCATCGGAAGTGCTTTCAACAGTGTATATGCGTCGTTCGAGATCGTTTGACCAACCGCAGATACGTTGTTGACTAACGACGCGATTGTGTAAGACGGAAGTACCGCAATATGGCTGCCATGTGCATCATGGGCAGAAGACTGCTGTGAGGGATAGAAGATTGCATCGAGTTGCGCCTTGGAAGGGCCTTTCCATTGTGTTAACTCCTGGGAATGATTGAGGCTCTGCCAGACAGAATCCAACTTGATTTGATAGATCCAAGAGAATGGCAGAGCATAATCTGCAATAATGGTGGGTTTGTTTAGACTGTGGCGATCGATCGATGGTGAGATTATAGTGACTATATTGAAGCTAGCTTCAGGCTGCATGGAGGAAGACAGCGGGCTTGTAGCTGGAGCTCGTATAGCTTGAAGACCATTCGCGCGTGATCGCAATCGTATGGTGATCTCTTTTGGAAGTTTATAGGATCCTATACTTGATGAGTGAGTAAAATAAATATCTGAGCATGAACAGACCATTTTGCAGTACGCTATTTGACGAACTGCGTCGTGCTATCTCTTGGAGGGCTCTTTTCTGAGGAATCTCGTGTCCCTTGAACAACACTTCGACTTGTTCAGGGTGAATGGAGTATTTCCTCATATATCTTATTATAGTTCCCCACTCTGGTCCAGTTAGATTCTTTCGCAGCTCCCACTTCCTGAAGTGTCTCTCATATTGTGATTTGCTTTGCCAGTTGTCAGTGTTCATCAATCAATAGCGCAGCGACAGAATTACGTAGCGAGGAACCCGTGGCGCTCGTTCATGTGCGCCTCAATTGTGTTCAGTGAGTTCTCCCAATACAAACTCTCGATCGTTGAACGGTAGTGTTCCCATGCTTTCTCATTGACACTGACTGTCTTAGTGGTGTTGTACATCTTGCACAGCAAAGCGTGAAGCTGAAGGGCAAAGAGTGAGAGTTAGGCCAACGACCAGACTGGCTGCTTCGGGGCACTTCAAGGTATTTGACCGGTCAGGCTTGGGTCTACAGCGCTATCTGACGTATACTGTGCCCGCCAGCCACGACTCTTGTGTCCTGCAACCATACAACTCCAATCCTTGCGTGCATCTGTGAACCGCGCACTAGTCAGCCAATCATGCAGAACCTGGCTGCATACAGCTGCAGCAAGATTTTGTAAACAGGGCGATGACCCGTAGGCTGATCAACCAATCATGCAGAACCTGCGAGCGGCACAGAACATCAGCATATGGCGCAACAGAATCTTGTAGTATCTGACGAGACGGGTGTGATCTGATATGGTTAGCGTGAGATTTTGTAAAGATGGCCACTGTCCCCAGATCAGGCTGGAAAGAGGCGGAGCCGTGTTGCCCAATCATGCAAAACCTGTCAAAGCATAGTCGCAGATTCCGTAGGGGCTTCACTGGCAGATTCTGCTTTCTTGAAAGTGATAAAGCTGTGATGAAGATCGTGCTGTTCCTTTAACCCTGCACTGTACTTTGCCGAACTTTCTTCTGTGAGCTTCTCGTCATCAGACAGCACAAACGTCACTATGTCTTCCTGGTCGGTTGAAGCTGTCATAGCTCTAGTAACCCTACTAGCTACCTGTTTGCCAATTTTGGCACTCTTGTTACGCAAATGCACTCAGCACCGTCAGGTTCTGGTCCAGGAAGCTGGTATGTCCCGCTTCAACGTCGTGCCGAGCTCTAGCTTCTGACAAATACCAGACGTCGAACTTGGGAATGTGAGACACCATCATGGCCATGTGGTTGCCCCTACAGAGCTTGGGATATCTAAAAACCGTACACGGTAGGTACTGCCATTATATCGCGCAATTCGGGCCTTCAACGCTGACAAAATTTTGGGTTAGTTCAATGACCTTGTGACGAGGTAAAGAGTCAGCGCTGTCGAGCATTAGCTAGTCGTCATCGGTGCGTGAAGTAGATGACGGTCGTAAATGCGGCCGATGTATGAACAGAAGGAAGCCTTGATGCTGCGGTGTTCGATAGAGTGATAGCATCCAAATGTTTCGTCGCGTTGAACGGCAGTGTGCTAGCCTCGCAATATAGTCAGGCATGTCATTCGATTTCATCCAACCCTTGTTACAAACTCCAGACGCCCAAGCTTGTTGACAGAATTAACTTCAAAGCGTTCTCATTCGCCTTCTGTTCTTTTAAAGGAAGTAGTCCGCTACTGGCTTCTTTGCTGGCATGCCTCGTGAGTCCTGTGGAGCGGCTTCGAATACCCGGTATCGCCGTCCCGGCCCGTCTCTATTCTTCTGAAAATTGTCGTTGAGTACAGAACTCAATCTCCTCTCGCCGTTGGGTCCAGCATTCGAGCCTAACACCCAGCCTCCACCACCACCCGCTCTATCTCCGTTCGACCTCCGTTGGAAACCGGCGTTTGATCCGTCTTCGCCGAGCTCCAAAATGGCAGCTACGTTACCGCAACGGTAACAGTAGTTTGGCGCTGACCACACAGTAACAATTGTTGAGTCGAACATCTCCTTAAATCCTTCCATAACCAATTGATGAGCTCTAGCAATGAGACTGAGGTCGTTTTTGTGGTTGAAAGTCTTGACGATGTCGGCCCCGAATAGAAATCCTGCACCACGCGGCGACAAGCCCCATCCGTCAATCTCGTCGGGATCAGACCATAGGAGGTCGCACATAGCTCCTTCGTGGGGCACCTCCTGCTTCCTGTCCAACAGACGGATCTTGTCCACTGAGTCAACGAGAGGTGATAGACCTCCGTGTACGCATAGAATGGCTCCTGTATCGTTCCGAGCCGAGCCGTTGGCGGAGGAAGTTGCGCCAGTTCCTGCAGGGCCAACACGTCCAGGTGTTGGAGCGACAGGGGATGAAGAGCCCATGTTTGCGCTTACTTGTGATGCGGCGCTTGATTGGGAGTCTGAGTTGCGTGCGTAGCGGTACATAACCTCGCCGTTAGCGTTGAGCGTTTCGATCTCAATGTCTTGATCGATGTCTGGCATGTTTTCAGCGTTGCTAGACTCGGCTATGGGACCATCGGTGGCTTGGAGAGAAGTCGCAGCGCCTTGGACGAGAGCGCCGAGGGCTAGGTAATCGAAGACTTCGCAGCAATACCTGTTCTTGTTAGTGTTGCGCTCTACTAAACCAGCTGGGTAATGGTCATTACCTCCATACGTTCGCGCTGCCGTACTTCCTCAAACACTCATCGTAGAACCCGTATACAGTTGTAATCTGCCGAGACTCGTGGTTGCCTCTGATGAGCGTTATCCGGTCTGGGTATCGGACTTTGAGGCATAGAAGTAGGAGGAAAGATTCGAGCGAGTAGAAACCACGGTCAACGAAGTCGCCTACACAGAGTCAGCACAAAAGAATGTGGCGGGATCCTGTCGGCTTACCCATGAAAAGGTAATTTGTATCTGGTACATCTCCACCAACTCGGAAGAGCTCCATGAGGTCGTGGAATTGACCATGGATATCACCGCAGATCTAAGAAAGGACGTATAATCAGCTATGTTCACGAATATAACAATACCGTGCCTACCGTCACTGGCGCATCCACTCCAACCACGTTGCCCTCCTCGATCAACAGCTCGCGTGCCTTGTAACATAGCTCTCGGACTTGATTCTCGGGAATCGGACGACATGCGCGGAGCTGCTGGATCGCCCTGCGATCATTGTCAGCCCTGTGTATCGCATGTATAATAGTAGGCTGAGTGGGTAGCCGTACTTGTCAAGGTCGCTACCACCGGCACTCATGGCGATGGCTATGCGCTACACGCCCGCGCGGGGCTTTTCGGGATGGATAAAGGTTTGTTTTTCTATCACGTGCGCAACAGTTTCGCAGTAGCAGAAGCTGTTCGTAATTGAAGATTCTGGTGGGCGCGAATAGTATAGACGGTGGCGGTACGCGTATGGCGCGTTATGGATGCAATGAAGGCGCGAATCGTACGATTACGTGATGGTTGTGTATGACTGTCAAGTGAAGATAGCGATTGTAATATGACGGTAGCCGTTTGGTGGGTTATCAAGTCAAAGTGGTGGGCTGGTGAAGTCGAGGACGAGAGAGATCCACAGCGGGCATGCCGAACGCGCAGGGATCTTCGTTAAGCCGTTCAGCTAGCTCGACCCTCTATGTTCACTCCACCAGAACACCATCACCGCCGACAACCCCGCTTCCCCACCATCCACACCTGCTTGAGGCATCTCAATTGGCACAGTATGCTCTTGGCGATCATTGGAATTACATCTACCAGCTATTGACGACTCCTCAGGTCCAGTGATGCCTCCGCAATCCGCTCTCTAATTTTTACACTCACACACATAAAATGCCTCCGCACCTCCACCCGCGGTCGCGCATGACGACTTCGCTCTTTGGAACGACCCTCATGGTTTCATTCCTCGTCGTCGCCGCTCCACATCTGATACCCTGCCCAGTCGACCCTCGAACGCTCGCCGATTCCCCAGACCCCACAGGAGAGAACAGGCGGAGAAGGAGACGGAGAATATCAGAAGACGAGAGCTGTAATGAAGGCATGAGTTTGGAGCGGAGGAGGCAGCGCCTATTGGAAGAGAAGTTGGCTGCCAAGAGGGAGTGCCCAGTGCCGAAGCCTGGTGGTCTGATCGGGCAGGTACTGGGTGTGCAAGACGAGGAGAGCAAGGAGGAGCAACAATTGTCGATCGTACAAAGGGTCGAGAGGGTCGTCTGCAGACCGTGGGGAAAGAACGACAATCAATAACAGGAGACGTGCGGAACAATTCAACGAAATAGACATGCCGCTGCTGGACATATTCACAGACATGGGGTACAAAACTCACGCCAGTGCGACCACTGCATCTAAGGATCTGCACATATATAGTGGCACTAGAAAGAGAACCGCGATAGACTGTATATAAGAAAGGACCAAGTCCTGATCGAACATCTCAACACCGCTTCTATCCGTGTACAGATCAGTCGCAGCGACTTTTCAGACCCCATGAGAACATACACTAGTTTACGCCAATTCTTCTGGAGGGTATGGCGCTATACTACGCGCCTCGACCCTGAAGCCCAGCACTGTTCGGAGATTTGCCTAGTACGTAACAAAAGAACGTGACCGCGTGTCGCGTAGCGTGAACGCACTACGTCATGAACCTCACCAGCCACCGCGTTTTGTCGTCAACACTTCCGGACTCTGAACTCGACACCCGCTTAGTAGATGTCATTCCATGATTAAGTGCGTGATCAAAATGCCCTCTGAGCCCCTCACAAAATCTCAGCGGATGGCCTACCGCATCGGACGCGGCGAAACCGGTGTCCTGACATTCGAGCCCTACAAGTCCGAGATCCTTCCTTTATGGCGTTTCAAAACACCTGCTATCGCTCGCAAGTCTTCTTCCGACATCTACAGCAAATTTCTAGAATATGACAAGAACGACGACTTCATTGGCATGGACATGTCTCGCAAATTCTTGCAGATGGGCATGACTAGGGCAAAGAGATATGCAAACCATGCCGGGGGAAGAAAGTATGATAAAAAGACTGGGGAGCTATTGGAGAAGAGCAAGGGTCATGAGGGGCAGGAGGAGAAATTGGAGGCCAGTGGTATCTTCAGAGAGGTTTGGGAGAAGGCTAAGCTGCATAATGGGTATGTGGAGAAGAAGGAGAGGTTCATGAAGGAGCAGAAAGAGTGGGACAAGGAGAAAAAGAAGGAAGCGAAGACGGAAGCCAAGGTGGAGATCAAGACAGAGGTCAAGGAGGAGGCCGAGGAGGAGTGAGACTTACTAGGACAGTTGAGACCTATAAAGTCTTCTACGCATCTGACCCGCCGAGGGAGGGAAAGGGAGTTCGAACATTTTAAGCTTCGGACTTGGGTCCCTCGCCTCTTTCCACATCTGCTGCAGGCTTGCACCAATTGTGAATAGAGAGGGCTGGTACGAAGCTGTGTCGCGTTTAACGCACGGTTGAGCGCTTGCTCCCAACACGATCTAAGGATGAAGCACAAGCGTCGTATCACTGGACCAAACGCTCTCCAGTATCCTGTTGGATGGAGCAACAAGCATCCGAATACAGATGAAAGAGAGAACAAAAGACCATGTAAGCGATGTTACAAAAAGCTCGATACTGGTCAAACTAGACAATGCTCGATATCCACAAAAGAAAGAGACGATGACGAGATCGACAGGATACAATGCGGGTAACTTTGTGCATGGTAGATCGTAGTAGCTCTAAGACGAGAATGAAATCATCAAGAGACGTCATATGACTACATACCTGCATGTTGAGGAGTACTTTTTCTATAACATCAACAGGGATAGCAATGTAGCTGCCGGTCTGCTGGGAGGCAAATCGCTTCATCGTCTTTGTTCGCTCTTCCTTGCGCTCTTCCCTCAGTCGGCTTTCCTACGTTTCACCTGTGGGATTTCAAAGTTCGGATTCGCGCTCATCTCTCCCTCCTCTTTCGCGTAAGTCTTCTCCACGTCCCACTTGATCAGTCCGCCCTTCTCGGACAACTTGATCGCCTGTCCCCTGTCTTCCATACTCATCGTGCAGACATCTTTATGCACAGCCCAGTCCCCTTTCTGGCAGACATCCGAGCAATAAGTCGACGTACCGCACCTTCCACATCTCTGTAGCGAAACACCTGTCTTCTTGCAAGCCGTACAGCTCGAGAGGTCAAGAGACGAATAAAGCCAATGCGGGCTCATCGGTATTCCGTCACCCCAAACATCCATGGGCGCATACTCGACAAAGAACCTATGTTTCATCTTCTTCCCCGTCTCCCATCTCTTTTCCCTTATTATCTTTTCCGCGAACTCACAGCCTAGCTTCTCAATCTCGTCAGGATCCGTAACGTCTTTTTCACCTAGCATGCTCTCTTTGGGATTTGGTATCCACTTCCCTCTGTTTTCGCCCTCTAAAACAATGTTGTAGGTAAGCATTAATGTCCAGTTATCGCCGCTGCTATCCAGACTGCCGAAAGTGATTTGGTTGCCTATGCGACCAATTTCAATTTTTGAGCCGTCTGGCGTACCTTCTGCAATGCTCAGCGTCCATGTTAGGGAAAACCAGGCATCCAGATCTAAGAAAGCTGCCAAAGCGTTTGGGTGCCATCTGTAGAGAACTGTCGCTAGACCGATTGCTGGAGTTATGATTTCGGAAGCTTCTGGTGTGAGAGGGGAAGGGTCGATAACACTGAGAAGGGACCCATTGAGGCGTAGTGCGGCATCGGGGTAGTCGGGTAGCCTGAAATCGGATAGCGAAGTGATTTGAGAATCCATGGTTTGGGATGTGTGATGTGCTGCACCGAGCGAGCGAATTGGAAAGTGCAAAGGGTATGTAAGTGGGGCTACTGCTTAGATTCTCATTGGTCGGACTAGCATATCAAGAGCAGGCTTCGGTCAAATATAAGTTGTGTCAGAAAGACACAGTATAGAGAAACGGGGTGAAGATAAAATTTTGATATTCTATTGATATGAGTTTTGAGATTTTACTTTTATTCGTTCATGTAGCTTTGCACTCGGCTATACATGTTTGATTTGAACATTCCATGCTCTTAGTTGCCTCCATGTCCTTGTAGCGAATGCGGCTTAGGCCCTTGCTGTACTGGTACGCTGTCCATGGGTCCAGCATACCTCAGGAGGCCAACGTCTGAGCTAGTCATGGTGTTCTTGTACTTCTGGCCGCCGCCAAACTCGAACAAGAAGCTCATGGGGAAGCCAACATCGAAGGGAACAGCAGAGTCGATATCATCAATCTCCTCCTCACTTAGCTCGATTTCAAGCGCCTCGATATTGCCCTTGAGATGATCGATCTTGCGGCCGCCAACAATCGGGTACACGAAGGGGTACTTGTGTCGTACGTATGCCAGCGCAATGCTAGTGATCTGGGTCTTCTTCTGGTTGGCAACACCCTCTAGCTTCTTAGAGATTGCGACATGCTTCTCAGATGGGGGACCAAAGTTGCGGCCTTGCTCGTTGTTCTTGCGCTTCTCTTCGGATGTAAAGTTACCACCACCAAGAGCACCCCATGGGCAGAGCGCCATGCCTTCTTCGCGTGCCATTGGAATGATCTCGCGTTCGAAATCACGTTCAGCTGCGGACCAACGTCCTTGGTAGACGCTGAAGCCGCGCAGGCCGTGGTTACGGGCGTCTAGTACCGTCAGTTCAGACCCTGTATACTTTCACGAGGTGGCACTTACATTCGTTCGCCTTGCTGACGACCCAAGCAGGTGTGTCACTGATTCCAAGGTATAGAACCTTTCCGGAGTTGACGACGGCGTTGAGGGATTGCATCAATTCTGGGATAGACGTTGTAAAGTCCCACCAGTGCACGTACAGCAGGTCGATGTAATCAGTCTGAAGCTTCTTGAGGGATGCCTCGAGCGAAACGCGGAGGGACTTTGTGCTGTTACCAGCATAGTTGATACGTTGGCGAGGAGAGTTGTTTGGATCGGGGAAGCAAGTGGTGAACTTGGTGGCTACGACCATCTCGTGTCGTACGCCTCGCTCCTTCATCCACTCACCGATCCACGTCTCGGACTCCTCGTTCTGGTAGTTGTTTGCGCTGTTTTAGTGTCAGCTTCAGTAGTGGAGCGTTGTTGTTTTCATGTGAAACACTGCAGTAGCATTGGCGCGGGGAAAGTACAAGGACTTACGTGTCGATGAAGTTACCACCTTGTTGGTGGAAGAAATCTAGGATCTCGAACACGGTCTTCTTGTCACACTTGCCCATCATCTCTTCCCACGCATCACCAAAGTTCATGGCTCCCAAGCAAAGAGGAGAAACGCGAACTCCGGCAGTAGGCGACATGACGCGGTGGAAGTCCAGGAGGGACGCCGCCTTGGGCGCATCACCGAATGGAGAAGGCATATTGAATCTGGGTTCTGTAGAATTCTGGAAGAAGATGTAAAATTGAGAGGCTAGATGTTAAAGTGCTCTTTGTGAGGCGATTAGTGTAGGACGGAACCTCTTCTTATATCAATGGAGCTCTACATGGGCATGACGTATTAGGCTAGAGTACCTCAGGGTCCATGGTCGCTGGTCGCTTCCTACCTCTATTACGTCCAGGTTGGAAACTTCCGAAGGTTTTCGGGGCCGATCGCTGTCGGATGGCGTTAAGCGGAGGGGTAACATCTTGCACGTTTGATGTGGAGAGCTTTGATCATGGTAGATGTTATCTCCGCTAAGCTCCGAGTATGTGTCGTCGAACTTGCTGTGTCGGACGAGTGCAAATTGTGCAATTTTGGTCATGTCTAGAAGTTCCGGAAAGCACCCGATAGGTGGAGTGAGCTTCGGCTGGACGTGACGATGATTGGTAGCGGACAAATATCTGGGGAGTTGATACCTAGGTGGTGTTGGCAGGTCAGCCATGTGCATGACGCCCCACCTTGCGATACCTCAAGTTGATGCTGTATCGTCAGAATCACATTTAGCTTCGTACTAATCTATGGCTTGGGTGGTCATTACTTCAGAAATGGACGGAAGACTCCACGTCAGAAAAAGGCCTCTGTTCAATACAGGTGGTGGAAATATCTGATCCATTCCCGGCTAAAGACAACCTTGGCCAGAGCTTGTAGAAGCTACTGCTACCAACAATACAGAATCCAACAGTAATGATGTACACGTGGACTTTTCAGGGTATCCGTACCATGCAAGACTCCATGCAAATGCAGCAAAATCAGAAACAACAACAACAATGGCGAGACTACATCTCCCTGCCCTTTAGTTCCTCTTCTTTTTCTTCTTCCTGTTCCGGCTCTTCTTTTTGGTATCTTCACTACCACCGACGTCGACTTCTGGTCCAATTGCGTCGAGGCGGATATTGCCATACTTCTGCCGTACCTCAAGCTCGAAGCTGTCCTTCTCCAACCTGAAGAGCGCCATAGTAGCGCGGGCGTCTTCGACTGAGCTATGCGCGCCGACTTGAATCTCCACGCCCAACAGCTTCTCTGCCAATAGCTTCAAACCTGGTGTGCGCCCTGGTATGGTGGCCAATTCTCTGAACTTTGAGAACTTGGATGTATCGCGAATGAAGCGCTTGTCATGCTTCAAGATGAGCACGTCGAGGTCATTCTTCACCGCGTGACCAACGAGTATGCGCCCGGTGAGAAGGATCTTAAGGTCGTTTCGTACTTCGTCGAAGGGTCGCGCGACGTCCTTGCGAAGATGCCTGGGCTCGATACCAGAGACATGTGTTCGATAGTCGGTGATTTCGATCTGTCGTGGTACCTGGACGTAGGAATCGTAGACCTGGTGACCGTGAAAGTTGACCAGAGACACTCTCGCTAGCGCAGAGTCGCGGTTGGGCTCTGGTCCTACTCCCACCATCTCGCAATCCAATGCGACGTATTTGCCGGGTAGCGCTACTTCTGACACGCCCTCATTCTCTACATCGGGGAAGTCGGGATGTGGTTCGAGGATTGACACTGCAGCTGCAGCGTCTCGCGGGTCGCTCAGAAGAGGCGTCTTCTTGAGAGAGGGCATCGAGACGCTCTTAGAGAGGGATTTGGTATCATGCTGCTTGACTGAAGCGCCCACAGACGTAGGCTCTTCCATCTTCTGTCGCTTTCTCGAGGGCAGGGGTTTGCGCGGTGTGTTCTTCTGTGAGCCGTTTACAGACTTTGCTGGTTCATCTCCGTGCTTCCCATTGGCGTGCTGTGGTCGCTTGCGCTTGAGTGAAGACGGCTTCTCTTCTTCCAACTTCTTGTTCTTCAGAGGTGTTGCCGGCGTTGAGGGCTTCAGGCGCTGCTGCAGTATCTTCCAGTTGCTGGACAGAGTGCCGAGATCGATTGGAGCCATTTTGTCGTTACCTGCGCGGCATAGCGGTGTGAGGGTCGTCCTGTCAGTGGTTGTCGAGAATGTTGGCCGTTTGACTTTCTCCGCTCAGTCCCCGCGAGCAAAAGTTCAAACGCGCGCTAGCACATTCCAGATGTCGGCTCGACGCGACGCAAAGGCCCGATCGGCAGGCGGCAACGTCGCGACACAGGACAGCACCCCCAACATCATCGCGACATCAAACTTCACAACGTGACCCAAAAACTGCAGTAGTCGAGGAACACGCAGCGCATCACCATGGCGCCTCGAGAGAACTCGCATGAGCCCTCCGGCACGCCGGCGCCGGTAGAAACTGGCTTTGCCACTCTTGCACAGCTGAGGTGAGTGCGACACTATGCGCAAAATCTGAACACGTATGCTGATGTATTGCGTGCAGAACCGGTGTGAAGGCATGGGTTGAGAAGGTACGTGAATGGCGTGATGCGCGACGCGAGCCCCAGCAGCATCCATCATCGGGATGGAAACACCAAGTCTTCTAAAACTCCAACTAACACCCCACAGGACGGCGAGAAGCGCAAAGCTGAAATACTGTCCATCCAAACACGGCAGGGCAGGCCCAAGTTTTATGTTCATTATGAGGAATTCAACAAACGTTTGGATGAATGGATCGAAGCCGAAAGGATAGATCTTTCGAGAGAAGTGGAGTGGCCTGCGCCTGAAAAAGCCGACAAGAAGAAGGGCACTACCGTCAAGACTGACAAAGCACCTTCAAAGTCTGATCAGAAGAATCTCAAGCGATCACGCAGCAAACTTGACCGCGAGATCTCTGGCACCCCAGAGTCGACGTCTAGCAACTTGCCAGGCAAAGCATCAAGACCATCTAAAGCAAGTGGAAAAGAAAATCAAGAGTTGATAGTGACAAGCGAAGTTACCGATGGCACGCCAAAACCCGAGGACGAGGAGATGGACCTCGTCGACGTGCAGGATGCCGCTGCAGCAGCAAAGGCTATGCCACCCCAGGACTACTCGAGAGAAGACGAAATCGAAAAGCTTCGTACATCAGGATCCATGACGCAGAACCAGACCGAAATCTCACGAGTGCGTAACTTGGAGAAGATTCAGATGGGCAAGTTCGAGGTCGAGCCTTGGTACTTCTCACCCTACCCAGTTGACTTTGTGGATTCAGATGTAGTCTACATCTGCGAGTTCTGTCTCTCTTACTACGGCGAAGTTACGCAGTTCGAGCGCCACCGCTCAAAGTGCCACCTCCTTCACCCCCCTGGCAACGAAATATACCGAGATGACTACGTATCCTTCTTCGAGATCGACGGGAGGCGGCAGCGAACATGGTGTCGCAATCTTTGTCTGCTTTCAAAACTCTTCTTAGATCACAAGACGCTCTATTACGATGTTGACCCTTTCTTGTTCTACTGCATGTGCACCCGCGACGAACACGGCTGCCATTTCGTAGGCTACTTCTCCAAAGAAAAGGAATCCGCAGAGGGCTACAACGTAGCCTGTATCCTTACGCTCCCTCAATACCAACGGAAAGGTTTCGGTAAACTGCTCATCGACTTTTCTTACCTCCTTTCCAAGCGTGAAAACAAGCTCGGGTCTCCAGAAAAGCCTTTGTCTGATTTGGGTCTTTTGGGATATCGTGCCTACTGGCAGGAGATTCTTGTCGACATACTCATGGAGCCTGGCCGTACAGAAGCAAATATCGAAGATCTGGGTGCTGCGACCGCAATGACCACGAATGATGTTCTACACACCCTGCAGAATCTGAACATGCTGCGATATAGCAAGAATCAGCATGTCGTCGTCCTTACAGATGCAGTTATTGCGCAGCGGGAGAGACAAAAGGCAAAGGAAAAGCTGAAAGGCAAGAGGAGCATCGATCCTGATCGCCTGATCTGGAAGCCACCCGTGTTCTCTGCAGCGAGTCGGACATGGAATTGGTAAAACTTTTGATCCTTTCACTTCTTTTGATCTCGTAATCATTGGTTTGGCGCGTGGCGTTGATAGTTTACTGCTTCATAGTATACCCAGACTCCTATTGACATTACCTTAGAGCGTCCAGCGCTTTCTCACGGCATTTCGTTCTCCCCTAGTAGTACGGCCCTTATCCCGTGCTGTCCAACCACTCAAAACACATCATTCTTATTGCTGCATCATCGAATCTCCATTCCAGCAGCACCTCTTTTTGCACATCCCCCCCAAACTCCGTCACCGCCTCATTAGGTTTCAACATGCCCCTCAACTCATCGACCACATCTCCTAATCGAATCCCGTTTCTTCGTTCGATCTTTACACAGCGCTGCTGCCATTCTCTCCTTGCTCCTCTTTGTAGTACATTGACGTACTCTTGATCCCACGCCGCCCCTTCCACACAATAAACCTCTACACTCCGCGTTACAGGCTTTGACAGGTACGCATCTATCACACTTCTCTCCCTGCTCACTTCCCTTTCACCCTCCCTAAACCACTCATCCAACTCTTCCGCACCTAACTTCGTCCTGACACAAATTCCCATGTCTCCCCTCGCTATCTCTTCCAAACCACCAACAAACTCGCACACATGCTTTCCCAGCCAAGGATGCAAGTATTGGCTCAGTGCAGAGAGAAGGTTACTGTAAGCACCTTCGTGCCAGAAGTAGTAGTCGTCTGAGATATCTAAAACGACCCCTGCATTCTGCCACAGCGTTGTTCGATGGACGATATCTTGGGCGAGAGATGAGATGGATTGAGGTAACTTCTTGAGTATGTGTGGTCTTGGAGTACTGGGATCATTACACACAGTGTCTGGTAGAGGAAAGTTGCGAGGATGGAGGTTGAGCCGGAGTGTTTCTTTCCAGTGTCTCGAGACTGAGGCGCAGGTACGAAGGTCTGTGGGTGGCAGGAAGGAGATGATTTCCATGAGCAATTCTGGGAGTAGAAAGATGCGATGCATATTGTGGTACCAGTGGTATCAATGGACTTGATCAGGGTATGACTTGGGCACGGAGTGAGGTTATATATGACTACTGGATTAGAAGATGGGCCGGAAGCAAGCTGAAACTCCTACTCCGCTACACAATCACCCTGGCTGCTTCGACTTCCCTACAGAAGTGGCAGTAGGCTATCTCACGTCAGCTGTACAATTGATGTCGTGATTAGAAGAGACATGTAACGTGATTCGTGGGATAAGGCGCAGGGCGGACACTTTCGGCATGTCGAAGTGCTTGGCGTGATTACTGATTACTCCCAATTTAAGAACAGACGACCAAGCTTTTGTAGTAGTCCTACGCCAACGCAGCCATCAACCCCGCAATACCACCCAACCCAATAGCTAGCGCCCGGAGCATGTTTAGCTTACCAAACTTGTCCAACAGCTCGCTCACTTCTTTATCTTCCGCTTCGCTACTGTTCTTCTCGGTCTTCTCTTGTGGTACGCTCAAGTCTTTCCATTGACTCACGTCATCCTTGCTATCGACAGATTCATCAGCGCTTCGCCCCTTCAATCCAGCTTTCTCTCGATACTCAGCAGATGCTGCACTTCGGCTCCCGCCCAGTTCCTCATTCTTCCTGATAAGGGCAAAGTTGGTTGGTATCATAAAACTGGTGATTGGTGCGATGCTGAAGGAAAGTACTGCGGCTACAAGGTAGAGTCCTGTCTTTCCCTTCACAGCATGCTGGAGCAATGACGATGTGGAGTTGAGGGATGAGGTGGGGAGGGCGCTGTAAGCGAGATAGACGAAGCCGGAGGCTGAAGTAATTGCCGCGGTTGGGAAGGTGTGAGAGCCCCGTGAGAAAAGCCAGCGTACCATGGGAAGAGAGCGAGATGCCGGTTGTGATTGTATCATGGGTATGTCGAAAAGGGACAATGCTGCGATGCCACCCGACGCCAGCAGCGCTGTGGATATGCTTATGATTTGTACGGTTTGTGTTGCTGACATGTTGTTGGGCTAGTGTGAAATTGGGAAATTGTTTTGGGGATATGGCAACAAACACCAAAAGAGATAAGAAGAATTCAAGAAAAGTAAAACTGTCTTCATATATACTAGAAGCGCTGATGTGGTCGTTTTGTTGGTGCACAAGCAACGCGTTCCGTGGACCCCGTAAGGAACGCGGTTATCGAGATGATGTCATGGCGTTTCTCGTATCAGACGAACATTTCGGTTGCGGCGTCCACTGACCCCGACATTGTCGCAAGATCGGTAACTCTACTCAGTTCGCTTGCGCACCTTGGGCAATGCGAACCAGCAAACCATCATGACGGCATACATACCAATTGCAACAGGGTGAAGCACCCAAGTACCTACGGGATTAGTTAGTCGATATTTGCGTCTCGGATAGTGGCAACTTACCAGAGGCTTGTGCGAGGACACCAGTTGTGAATGGAGCGACTGCACCGCCTGAACTTCCTGCACCGCCTATGAAGCCGATTGCAGTTGTTTGAACATGACGAGGCATGAGACGAGAAAAGATGGTCTGCGCACAAGGGTAGACAGGGCCCAACAACAAACCCAGCAAGCATACAGCGACCGCATTTCCAATCAAGTTCGGCGTCAACCATGCCAGAAGCTGAAGGCCTACTGTTCCAATTGTGAGAATGACGACGAATTTCTTCTCTCCTATTTTGGGTGCAGCATGAGTGAGTACAAAACGGCCAAGAGTGATTCCAGCCTATTGAAGAATTAGCATGTCTATTGCAGCATAAAGACGTTCTACATACCCAGAAGCCTGCTGTGACGTATCCAACCTTCGCAGGGTCCCCATTACGGTAGTTGATGAGGTACGAGATGAACCAGCCTGAGATGCTCACTTCGGCTCCTTGGTATGCGAAAATGAACAGTGCCCCGAATATGGTCACCTTGTTCTTCAAGGCGAGCTTTAAGTTCTTCAGCTTTGACGCGGCATTCTCTGCGGAAGTTTGCCTGCTGGTCGTGGCTTCCAAGAGGGTCTCCTCAGAGTCTTCCCTGTATGACCAGAAGGACCATGCGGCGAAGGCGATGCAGCAAAGTCGCAGCCCGACGCATATGAAGTAGAAGCGTGACCACAGGATTCCTTGCGAAACAATCGCTGTCCCGATGATAGGTGCTATTATTCCTCCGACGCCATAACTACCATGCGCCAGGCCAAGAATGACACTGGGTGGATGCGTATTCGCGCAGTACACGTTGTTGAGTGCTAGGTTGATAGCGGCACCAAATCCTAATAAGAAAAAGCTAGTGATGTTAGCAGTGCGTTGTTGACATCTTGGACCGCAGACTTACGATACGATGACGAGAGGATAAGGAGGCGTGCACACAAGGA
>Ga0268250_10000393_pt1 | contig 21086 bp, 25 predicted proteins | sample AgamicAsSfe_FD_200448 | JGI IMG/M metagenome (GOLD analysis project Ga0268250, IMG submission 200448) | Agave microbial communities from Guanajuato, Mexico - As.Sf.e (v2) (version 2) | ecosystem: Host-associated > Plants > Phyllosphere > Phylloplane/Leaf | place: Guanajuato, Mexico | collected... | reverse complement strand
CATTCGTCTCTCTTTGGAGAGCTTAATGTTGTAATTTATTCTACCAACCTAGGGCACTCTTCAAAATGAATTCCGGAGCTTTGCTAGAAAGCAAACAGAGCGCGACAGGCAGTACTGTCAACTCCTCCCAGAGCAATCAGAACCTACCACTGTGGTTGGCCGCAAAGAATGGGAAGGAGGATGAAGTAGAGTCACAGCTCAGTACGAACGAATGGAAAGAGTTACGGCTCGGTACGAATGAATGGAACAAAACCGCGAAAGACTCAGAGGGCAGGACAGCGCTGTGGTGGGCCGTGTGGCACGGACAAGCGAGGATAGCCGGGATGCTGCTTGCGACGCGGAAATTCGACGTGAACGAAAGACCTTATGGTTACTATGGGCTGTTACATGCAGCTGTACTGTTCAAGCACATCGATGTAACTAAACTCCTGCTCGACCAAGATGGCCTAGACGTCAACAGCAAAGACACCTATGGCCTTGATAACCTGAATCAGCAGACACCGCTACATTTGGCCGCGGATCGAGGCCTGGAAGAGATGGCGAAATTACTGCTTGCACATCCTGGCATCGACGTGAATTCTCAAAATAAAAGTGGTGAAACTCCACTACATGCAGCCGCGAAGAAGGGTTATAAAGAGATCTTGGTGTTATTACTTGCACGAGCCGAGATCACTTTAGCCCCACGCAATAAGAATGGTTCAGCCCCACTCCACCTGGCCGCGGAAAACGGGCATGAAGAGCTGGTAGACGCATTACTAGGTACACCAAAACTGGAGACCATGTCAGATGTTGGCAAAGACGAGTACGGTGGCTCACCATTACATGCAGCTGCAAAGAATGGCCACAGGGGTGTCGTGAAGCTGTTACTTGCACATGGCACTGATCCAGATTTACGAGACCCAAGGGGTGCAACTCCACTGCATCTGGCTGCGATTGATGGATATGAAGACTGTGTCATTGCGCTTATGGATCGTGCAGATGTGAACGTAAAAGACCAAAATCTTCGCACTCCTCTACATGAAGCCGTGCAGGAACAACATCACAAAGTGGTGGAGCACTTGCTCAAAAAGTCTGGAATTCTCGTACATGTTCCAGACAAGGATCTAAGTACACCGCTACACCTAGCCCTGCTCATGGGATACGAAAGTATTGCAAGGCAACTCCTAAAAGGTTCCGGCTTCGGCGAGACCCCAAAGGGTACACACAACAGAGCTCTCCTGTCTTGTGCCACTCAAACAGGCAACGCCGTGATGCTAAAGCTGTTGTTTAAACGTCTCGAACCCAGTGTTATTACCGCAGAAATTAATGCCCTCGACGAAAACGAACAAACGTTGTTATGGTCGGCTGCTAAACGCCGAGATAACAATGTGATGGAATTACTCTCTAAGAAGGATGAGGTGACGTTGCATTTACTAGTTCAGAGAGGGGAAGCGTCTTTAGTGACAGTTCTATTAGAGGCTGGCTACAATGTCGATACCAAAGACAACCTCGGTCGCTCGGCCCTGCACGTTGCAACGATACTTGGACACTTCGACATAGCGGAGAGCCTCGTATCCTTTGGAGCGAGTGTCGACTGCAAAGATGGGCGAGGCAACACAGCATTACGTCTAGCGATACAACGAAAGCGCTGCGATTTTATTGACATGCTTCTTGAGAGTTCTGCAGACATGACGGGAGTTAGAAAACATGAGTGGCTTGATGCGTATGGTCAAACAATGCCAGATGCTGTATACCTGGAGAAAGAGTTGAGTGGGAAGAAGACTATACGTTCCATCAAAGCAGCAGCTATTCCAGATACAATCAGGCAGATGCATAACGCACCAAAGACAGGGCGTCGTCTCATGTAAGTCAAACGGGGGATTTGAATTGAGATAATAAGCTTACAAAGTCATACAAGGCTGCTGGCCAACGAATTGCCATGGAAAAATGGCCAATTACATCCCTCCATAGTACCGATACGGCCGAACATGCTAGAGACGTCCGTACCAAGTCTCTCCAAAAGTGGCAATGTTCGTTTCTCCGTCGCAATTTGGTTTCCTGCTGGCTTCGACAAGGCGAATGGAAATTTCTTCAAGGTACCTGATCGAGGCACGTGTAGAATCGCATGGAGTACATCATCATCAACCTCAAACGTAGATGATGAATTAAGGTGCAGACCAACGGATTACTTCAGCATGCTTCCTAGCGGCAACATTCCAAAGGACGGACTCGATTTCTTCGCACAATTCCTATCCCACCTGCGAGAGGTGTGGCTAGAAATCTGTGATCTAGCTGAGCAACATTTGGCTGAATGTGTAAGTGAGGCTCTTACAATGACTCTATCGCATTATCTCATTTCTATCATGTCTAATTTAATCTACAGCGCATCAGTCAACTCGAAGAAAGAGGCAGTAACCGTGAGCTCATACTGAGGCTCGCGCAAAACGCGCGAACATGGGCTGATCTTCGCAAAATTCTGAAGGAACAAACAAGAACTGCCCACGAGTTTGCTTCCGACTACTCCTTTCGCTACAATGGAAACCAGGGCTCCGATGAGGTGGATATGTTGCTATCTGATTTCACGACTACAATAGGTGGGCGGCTTGACGGGCTCGATCAGACCGTAAGAGATCTGTTACAGCTGGTACGTTCCCTCGACGGATCTCCAAATGACCATTCCCCTTAGCTCATTTTGCAAAGGAATTCGCCTGGGTGTCGATACACGATGTTCATAGGTCGATCAGTATTGCTACAAGCACGAAACGCCTGAGCTGGATAACGGTATGAGATCCTCGCTGTTGTAGCAACTAGACGAGACTGCTTACACTTACAGTTCATCTTTCTTCCCGCAATGTTTACATCAGTGAGTCAATGCGGACCTGCGCGAACTTGTTTTAGACTAACGATGTTGTTATCAGAGCCTGTTTGGCATGAACGTCAATATCTTGAAAGACAACCCAGACTGGCGCTGGTTCTTCCTCGCTGGAAGCATTTGTCTGGTCTCCACCATATGCGCTTGGCTGATCTTCAAGTACTGTCCGGTCAGTTAGCTGTTCAACGCCCTCTGATCACACTAACAAACCCAATAGATTGAATCGTGGATAGAGAGAGAGGTGGGACAAAAGATACGGCGGGTTGCGAACGTTTCCGTACAAGTTGCCTCTGAACGAAAAGGATCAAATGAGCCGAAGAGGCTACCTATCTGAGTGGGCAACGACCGCAGAGCAGAGGGAAGTAGAATGCATCATCACATTGTCCTTTTAAAATGTCTAGAGTTATATCATCCACCAAAGAGAGACTCCACCCTAGGAACACCTTCGCTAGCCCTTGCCTTGAAAAAATCTTTGATGCATGCCTTCACCAGCCTGATATCCATAACCCTAGATACCCCCCTGTTCACCAAAAGAAGCCCGATGCAAAGAAGATGTTGTTACAAAAAGAGCAAACGTCCTTTTTGCTCTCAAAATAGAGCAGGAGAGAGTTTAGTCGGTGATCCTCCAGCTCTCGAACCACTTGAGGTGTTTCCATTGGCTGCTAGGTCCAACCATACCGAAGGAGATGGCCCTGAACAGCCAGTACAGGAAGATGGTAGCAAGGTACAGTACAGCAAAGATGCCCCACTGTACCTGCTTGTTCAACTTCCTTGTGGTGAAGTCCAAGCAGAAGCCCATAACGATGATGGCAAACCACAAAGCGGGGTAGTAGTGGTGCACATATGTGACACGGCCCATGGCGACGAATGGTGCGTAGTGGAGAGCCCAGCCAATGATGGGATAGATACCTGCGTAGTGGAACAAGTCGATTTCCGATTGCTTCAGGTCATTGAATCCACGTTGCCAGCGGACGACGTAAAAGAGGAGAAGAAGACCGAAAATGCCTAGCGAGGCAGTGCTGCCCCAGTAGACCAAGGGGTTACCTAGGAGGAAATACTTGACGACTGTGGTTATGTTAGTAACGGAACGAGGGCAAAGTGAGGTGCATGCTTACTGTCATCGTTCCAGCCGCACATGCGGAGACCGACATGGAGGATGGGCCATTGCCAGAAACTGGAGGCGAGGTCGTCTTGCTTGTCGGGGTCAGGGACAAGTGCGTTGTTAGATGTCATCATAGCAACATTAAGATGGATAAAGTCCTGGAGGAAGGGAGACTTGTAGTCACCAGGGTTGCCTGGCGGCAGTTTCTCGTTGGTGTGGCTTTCGATGTTCCAATGAGTGTAAACATCGCGAGGGTTGTTCTTCTTGACACAGGTTGTCTCGATCTGCTTGAAACCCCACTGAGGTAGGTTGACATTGCCAGCGCGGAGGTAGCAGCCCAGATCCTTGTGCTTCAGACGGAAAGCGGTAGTAAGCGTCCGGAGCTTGGAGTAGTCCCTCGAAGCAGCGTCGCGTACGACCTCAACAACCCAATGGTCCTTGGTGTCACCAACAGTTGTGTTGCCGTAGCAAGAAACTTCCCAATCACTCTTTGTAACAGGGGCAGCGACTTGGTGCGAGTGGAGGTTACGGCCAGTCTGGGCGTGGATCAGACGAATAACGTCACCGTTGCCAGGGTAGCGGAGCTCCTCTTCAGGATTGTATTCGACCTCGTGGCGGTTGGGGTAGAAGAACCAGTCGTTGTTGGCATCCTTGTGGTGGTAGCAAGTGATCTGCTGCTGGGTAGAGCCCTCGGGGTATGTCTGGACGTGAGAGTGGAGCAGTCCACCTCCGTATCCCATGTTCTTCAACGTGGTGCGGGAACCGTATGCGATTTCGAGAGGGCTGTTCTTGCCAACCTCAGTTCCTCGCAGGTTGGCTTGGAAGAGAGAGCTCATTTGCGCATCGCCGGGACCGCTGTTTTCGAGGATGATGAAGTGGAGGTAGAAGGAGAACATGTAGACGGCGAGGGGGATGAGGATCAGACTGAAAACGCGGAAAGCGAGATGCGTGGCTAGCTCGATCTGTACACGTTAGTTTGATAGCAGGCGATGGGTAATCTCACGTACCTTGGGCATCTTCAGGTCACCGAATTTGCGCCAGAGGTCTTCAATGGTGTACAATCCAACGAGAGCTGTGACGAAGAATCCAACCCACTTGACGCTGCATACACAACCAATTGAAACTCCGGTAAGCATCAGCCACAGACCCCACTCAGGAGAGAATGGGTCATGTTGCTGGCGGTGGAACTTGGACCAGCAGAAGACGGTAGTGAAGGTGAAGCATAGTAGCATAGAGTCAAGGAGGATAAAACGGCTGATAGTGGTGTACGAGTTCTCGCAGAGAACGGCCAGGGTGACGAACCATACGGTCGGACGGCGGAAGTTCAATTCTTTGGCGGTAAAGTAGGCCAGGGGAACGCAAACAGCACCAAAAGCCGAGTTGAAGAGGCGCATGAAGGTGTAGTTCAGCTCCGGGGGGTACGTTTCTCCGGACTTGAACTCGAACGAGCCATTGTATCCTGCGAGGTATCCGGACAAACCGACGAGCATCTTTCCGAGCGGTGGGTGGACATCGAAGTAGAACTCGCGCTTGAGGTAGTGTGAACCGAACTTGCCAAAGCTGCACCAAGTCAGAACTAGTCATGTGTGCGTCGGAGTTGATGGACTTACTGGGCTTCGTCCCAAGTGACGATTGGCGAGAGGCCAATCTTGTACATGCGTGTGAAGAAGGCGAAGAAGGTGAATATAAGAGGTGCCCAGATGAATTCGTAGTCGTCCAGGAAGGAGATGATGCTGAAAGGCTGCGGTTTGGTTAGCAACGAGTCCCTGCAGCCACCAGAATATTGACAGCTCTGATGCGGCTTGTACAAGATGGCGTACCTTGTCCTTTGACTTCTCCCTCTCTTGTGCCAGTGCAGCGATTGGCGCTGCGGCCTGTGATGGCGCGGCTACATTTCTCCTCCGCAGCTCCTCTGCTTGTGCATCGGCGCCCGTCGTGTGCGCAGTCGATGCCATGGTGATGGGCGGTGGCTGTTTCCCTGGTTGTCTCCAGATATTATCGCGACGTCGTGAAGAAGGTGGAAGGGATTCGTGGCTTGAGGCTGGATTTGGTAGTAAACGGTTGGTCGGTACCACGGAGCTTGAGCGACTACGCGATGCAGTCGGTCGGTCGGTCGCAACACAACTCGAGAGAAGGGAATCAATTAAAAGTGGCCGTGGGCCGTAGAAGAAAAGCCCAAAGCAAGTGAAGGCATAAAAGGGAAGTTCACGGGGTGGGAGCAATGGAAGAATCTCCTGCGCTGCGAGATCGAGGAGGTGGGCTGTTCCCGAATTAGACTACAGTACGAGCAAAGGAAGCTAGAGCCCGGCCGCCGCATCAGGGCACGGGAGAAGCGACACCTGTTCACATCCATCACGTGAAGCCCACTATTCCATTCATCTGGCCCCAATCGCGCTTCCGAGGTGCCGTTGCAATGGTAATCTGCCTAGAGTAGTGGGTGGCTAAGCCGGGGAGGGGGGACCATCATTATGCACGTCACCAAAGCCTATTCCCTACATCATGCTATGCTGAGAAAAACATGGTAATTTCGTCTTGTGGAAGACGCCTTCCTCTAACCTACTCAACACACAAACAACAAACGCCCAAAATATGCCTCGCATACTCTACCAACCCAAAAACTTCGCTCGATGAGCCATTGGCCCGTGATATTGGAACATGCGCATCGCCTGTCTAGATGATGCAGATATACGTAGGAAATGCAAAATTGTCAACGTACACACCGTGTGTGCTCTAGTCCTCGTCTTGTCCGACCTGCTTGTACTTTCCGCTCGAGCTGTCGCCTTCGCCATTGCCCTTTGTCCTCTTGACCATGTTGCTGATCCAGCCACCAAGACCGTCGCCGTTCTCGGTATCCGCCTTGGCCATGTTCTTGTTGCCGCTCTCGATGTCAGGGGGGTCGATGTTGAGTCCAGGGATCGCGTCATCTTGCGCACGGCGTCCGCCTCGGATATCAAGCGAGGGCACAGGAGAGCCGCGACCTTCTCCGCTGAAGAGAGATTCGGCTTGCGCGAGAGTTTCCGGAGTGGGCATGACTGAAGTAGCGTCTCCGAATAGGGAGTTCATGTCTTCCAGACGGACGTTCGCAGTTTCGGGGTAGATGAAGTACACTAGATACAGTCAGTAAGTCGCTTTAGCCCACATTTTCCATCAAACTTACCAATGACAAAACTGGCTGCGCAGAAGAATGCGTGAATAAGGTACAATCGCCACTGGATGTGCTCCTGCAGAATCGGTGTCATTTCTCCAACCAGCCAGTTGAAAGCCCAGTTAGTCGCGGTACTCAGACTGGCACCCTTGGCACGAATGCTGAGTGGCAGGATCTCCGGTGGGTACAACCACGGAATAGGACCCCATGAGTATCCGAATGCGGCGTTGTAGATCATGACAAATATGACGACCATGTTGGGTGTCCAGGAAGCTTGCAGGAATTGGAAGTACGAAATGGCGGAGAGCGAAATCATCATCATAAGCGCTCCAGACAACAGAATCTTCCTGCGGCCTAGAGTGTCCACAATGTACCATGGCGGAATGGTGGATAGCAGGTACGTGATGGCGTTGATACCTGTCATCAGAATAGCTTGGCGACCGTACCAACCAGCCTCTTCGAAGACAAGCGGTGCATAGTACGAGATGACGTTGATGCCGTTGAGTTGCGCGAGGGCTTGGGCGGACATAGCAATGAAGACGCGTTTGGAGTATCGCTTGAACATGTCGGGGTATGATCGTTCACCTTCTTGACGCTGGAGCAGCACGTTCATCTTGATCTCTCGGTATTCATCTCGTGCTTTGGGGTTGTGAATATCGCCCTTTCCGTACAAATTGGCAATAACTACAATGCCCTCCTCGTCGTGATCGTTGTCCAAGAGCCATCTGTATGTGTCAGCAGATTCCAGGGGTTGAGATCATGGTACAAACCTTGGAGACTCGCAAATGAGCAAGCTTCCTGCGGCCAAAAGAAGACCCATGATGCACTGCATAAAGAGCGGGACTCTCCATGACCAGTCGCTTTTGATATAAGTGCAGAAGTAGTCAACCCACACACTGACTGCGTAGCCTGTGATATTGCCAGTGAACTCAATGCAGCCCATCTTTCCTCGGTTGTGGGGAGGCGAGATCTCGGACTGGTATACAGGGACGATGGTGGAGAGCGATCCGACACCAAGACCAGCAATGACTCGTCCAAGAAGCATCATGGGAATGCCCGTCGCGCAGGTCTGAAGAGCACCGCCTACGACGAAGATGAGGGAGCCGTACAAGATGGTCTTCCGTCTTCCAATCACATCACCAATGCGGCCCACGACTAGTGATGAGATGAAGGCACCGACTTCGAGGATAGCTACCATGGAACCGAGTTCGACGGCGGAAGGCTGGTTGAAGTAGTCCTTGAAGTAGATACCGCTGTCAGGCTGTTAGATACGGTCAAGGGCGGAGGGGTTCGCGACGGCGTACGTGATGATACCGGACATGACTCCCTGGTCATAACCAAACAGGAAGACGCCTAATGATACAAAGACACTTGTGAAGTAGCTGTTGCATTGCTGTTAGCTTGAGCACCCAGAGTTGGAATCTGTGCTGCATACATCAGCTTCTTGCCGTGTAACCCGTGGATACGGGAGGGCCCATCGTTGGGTGCCATGATTTTGGCTAGTATCTTCTCTGCCTTTGAGATTGTTCGTGGTCCCGGGTCGGGTATCTCAATGTCTTCCAGGCGAAGGCCGTGGGAGCCCTTCTCGTGCAGGTCCTGGGAGGCAAAGCGAGCTCGCTTTTGCTTTTTGCCTGGCCTCGATGAGTTGCCGGCTTCGAGGTTGATGCGGAGCGGATCTTCCCGGTCAGCTAGCTGGTCGACGAGGTCACCAGTGTCGCTCCAGACGGAAAGGTCGGAGTCGGAGGACGGTGTGTCAAACGAGGACCGCGCGCTGTCCTTATCGTGGTCGTCGAGCAGATAAGCGGAATCGTGGTCTCGCGGACGGGCAGAGGACGAAAGGTTGTGGAGCGGGATGTTGGCAGGCCTCCTGTTGCTGTTCGAGTAGGAAGGAATGGTGAAGGTGGCAGGCTGTTAGGGAGCAGCCCGACTCCAAGGTGGTGGGTGGATGGGAGAAGGAACGAAAAGGCGGCTCGCTGGGGGCACGTCACAGGGTCAAGCAGCCGAGACGAGGGATGTGGTAAAGCTAGCGCAAGAGCGGTGAGAAACTCGGTCACATTGGGCTACAGTGGAAAAAGACAGTGGGCACGATAGCGCTTCGTGATCAGAGATGCTGGAGCTGCAGTGCATGCGAACGAATGTAGGTCCCTGTCCGGGCTGCGCTGCCGGGGGCACTTGGCGGGAAATGGTGCTTCTTCCTGCTCGGTCCGAACATGCTGCGATTGGAGCTGCTGTCGAGTGCGCGGCGTGTCATGCACGATGATGTACACGCACAGGACCGCCTTTGTTTGTTATCTTGACTGAGCCTGATGGACATGTACGCATCGCCATGTTCTCGCCATCGCAATCGCCTGCCGTTGACAACATGGCTTGACAGCTACCCTTAGATCCCGCGGTGCAGCACAAGACTCCGGCACAGTAGCTCACGAGGCTCACACTACGCCTTGAAGGGGCCGACTAAAAGTGCACCACCAACCTTCCGCCATGTACGGGGCCTTCCTGGAGTGGAGGCGGGTCACGTTGGGGTCTTGGTCTCGACGATTGGAGCCCCGCGTGGAGACTGACTGCAAAGCGGAAAGATAGCCGCGATCAACTTCGCACAACGCATGCGGTGTGTGGATATTCGTGTAGTAGTATTCGTGTAGTGAGAAGGATGCAGTCTTGACTAAGCCGCAACAAGAAGCACGAGGCTACAGGACGACGTGTGGGCGGAGACGCAGGGCCACATGGTGCAGTTCTCGTGATGATCAAATAGCAGGGCACCGACACGTTCTCGCATGCTTCGCTTCGCGCGTAAAACGTGGGCTCGTGGAGACTGCCAAAATAGGTGCTTTTCTTCAGTGTATACTATGTATAACGCGGCTGCTTTTGATGATGATGGATTAGACTTGTTTTTGATCGCAGACGCTCGTGCTCGAAGCATTTAATATACCCAACGCGTTCACGCGTTTCTAATCTCCCCCAAACCTATCGTCGAGTTACTATAGTTACTAGCGTTGAAACAGAAAACCGTCAAGGCCCATCCAATCGACACAGTAGACGCCGGAGGCCCTCCTGACGTTTACAAGCTGCAGCTTCGCTTCAAGGACGAAACACGCAGCTCTCGCGGCCCCCAGGCCAACCTGGATACAAACACGGCGGTCAACGATCGAGGTCAGCAGTGGCTGGAATAGAGTTGTGTATTAGAGTTGTGTATCACAGGAAGGGTCGGGAGTCGAGCAACGCAACGACGCAGCAAGGGCAAGTCAATACAGTGAATGACTCCATTGTACCACCGGTAGAGTCGTTGTGCGTCATGCTGGATTTGACACATCAAGGCCCATGGCGCTCTGCCGCTGGATGCACATTGATCTACGGGCCCCCTTTCTCAAACGTACTAGCGCCGTCTATGCGCTACCTCTGATTGGGCACATCTGAGATTAACGTGTTTGTTCGGCATCGTGGTTCCTCGTTTCTTGCTTCTGACGAGGGCCGGAGGAGATTCGCTTTGTGTGTTTCTAGAACTGTCACCGGGCATCCCTCACTATAATCGCTGTCGCAAAACCCAATTCAGGCCATCCATCGCAGGGGGTTGGCTTAGCGGAGAGAGACGATTTGGGACCAGTGAGATTGTGCAGCCACAAAATCACCCGCCCGCACGCCCTGGTAACCAGACATCGAAAGCTGGAAGGCTTGGCTTCGTGCATTGTTTCAAGGAAGCTCCCCCAGCCACAACCACATACGCTGCAGCGCATCATCTCTCTCCGCCGCAATCACCTCTCGATTCGCTTTCACCTCCACTTCCTATCGTGGTTGCGCCAATCTCCCTCGCTATCTATCGCAGCGCTCACAGCCTGATAACGATCGCTCCCCACAACAAAGGGCACCTGAAGGCAAGGCTGAGGCTCCGCTGCCCGAAACGAAAAAGACATGTCAAGATACGGCAAGTTCGATGACTTTTGTCGGGACTCTGGAAACAGCTGGTCAACTCTGCCGGGTAAAACAAACTCACGATACCTATCTTGTTGTCTATACTAACGCGCGACAGTTTGTTATGTATGTTGCGATCGCTGCACCCCTTTGCCCGCCCATTGTTCGTCGACGCGACGCTAACCCATGCTCCACAGCTCTTCAACCCAGCTTCGACAATAGACAACAACGGATGGCAAGATGGCTGCACCCTGCAAGGCTTCCCTGTGGGTGGAGGTGACCGGCTGCACAATTTGGGTACGAAGCATATGCGCATTGTGACGATGTTTTGCTCACACCACCAGGATCCATAATCATCTGCGGCATTGCAATCCTCACCACCCTGTTCCTGCTATGGAGATCGCAAAGAAAGAAGGCTGCTGTAGGACGAAGGTGCGCAGTCATCCACGCGCATTGAGATTGCACGGCTAACAGCTCGCAGAGAAATGCAGCTCTTCCTCCTCGGCTACATCGTCATATCCATCTGCGAAATCTTTACTATTGGCGGATTCCCCCTCAACAGCACTGTGCGCATTGTATGTACTCAGTCCTGCATGTCGGAATGCAGAGTCTAATCTCACTACAGGTCTTTGTCGCTATCCACATCGCTGCCATCACCGCCACGTCCTGGATCCTCATGCTCAACGGCGCCGTTGGCTACCAACTACTTGACGACGGCACGGCAGTATCCATCGGTCTCCTCTTAATCTCGTCGCTTGTCATCTTCATCGGAACCGGTTATATCGCCCTCGATACTGGACTCAACTGGACGGGTTACTGGGAGGACACTCGCTTTGTACCAAACCAAGCCTACGCGCTGTACACCCTCTACCAACTCGTACCACTAGTCTTCATCGTCATCTTCTTCTGTCTGGAGGCCTTCCTGGTGCTGCGCATTCTCGGCGAGCGCAAGCCAATGCGTAAGGAATTATCAAATCTTGTATACAGCTCGTACTAACTCGTCCCAGTATATCTGCTTGCCGCTGCTCTCCTCTTCGCCATTGGCCAAATCTTCCAATATGTCATCAGCGTCCACATCTGCAACGGCACCGACGGCAAGATCAACGGAGGTCTCTTCTCAACCCTCTTCACCCTCCTATCAGTAGTAATGATTTGGGTGTTCTGGTCGAGCATCACCGAAGACGACTGGCCTATGCCAACCGTCGCTGGTTCAGGCGCGTATAATTAAGAGTCGACCATCAGGGGTTGACTGGTAATCTCGGGGCTGTACAGGCAGCGGCGGCGTAATGTTCTTATGATGGCTTTTGCCCGACATAGCGTATACCATTTTGGGGCTCCTTGGACGCATTTGATGCGTCATGCTGACTTGTGCTACGATATATATAATGTTTGCTGAATGGAATCTATCTGATATTCAAGACCTGTCTTCACATGCAAAACATGAACATGAAAACGTGAGAGCGCGTCGAGCCTATCACGTGTGAGACACGCTTCCGCCCATGTGGATCCAAGATCGTCAAGTGAACTCACCACCATCCAAACACTCGGTGCCTGCCACAATTTAGTGAAACTGTAGCTGACGATGAGGAAGCTTGGACTGACATCTTCCGTTGTATCTGCCACCATCCAACGTCACATATGAAGCTTATTACATCATAACATCGGTCTTTCTTGCGGCACACGACCCTGCTTTGACGGACACGCCCGAGACCGAATCGTGCGCATCGTCCATTTGAAGTCCACACGTACAGCCTCGCATCCCAGCACGACGGTCACAGCTGCGATCGCTCGCCATCCAACGACCGCCGGACCTGCAGACCCACGCGCATACAATGGCCGATTCGGATTACGATTTCGATGACGAGAGTTCAGCCGACGAGTACGTTGGTGCGAAGAGCGGTACTTCAAGCACACGCGCACAATCTTCGGCGCCTGGCAAGAGGCGGAAAGTAGAGGCGCCTGTGAAGGAACCGCCAAAGCGGCAGGCATGGGAAACAGAATACTCGCGGACGGTCCAGAAGACGATAGAACCGGCAGACGATGGCACACTAGGACAGAGCGTACAAGAACGGGAAGAAGAGAGGAAGCGCAAAAGGTTACGGAAAGATACAAAGCCTTTCCAGCGAGGTATCATACGTCACGTCGTCCTGGTGCTTGATCTGTCAGAGGCCATGATGGAAAAAGACATGCGGCCCAACCGATACATCACGATGATCAACTACACACAAGACTACATCCGCGAGTTTTTCGAACAAAACCCTATATCGCAGATGAGCGTACTGGGTATGCACGATGGTGTCTGCATACGAGTCTCGGAGCTCTCGGGCAACCCAGCAGAACACGTTGCAGCGATACAAGGCCTGAGAAGCAAAGATGACGGCAAAGAGCCCAAGGGCGCGCCCAGTTTGCAGAACGCATTGGAACTGGCAAGAGCAACATTATACCACACACCAAGCCACGGCACGCGAGAGGTCATTGTTGTCTTTGGGAGCTTGTTGAGTTTAGATCCGGGTGATATACACCAAACAGTCAAAGCCTGCGTACGAGACCGAATACGTGTCAGCGTAATTGGTATGGGCGCGCGCCTCAAGATCTGCACAGAAATTGTCACTCGGACAAACGCTGGTGATGAATCCGAGTACACAATCGCAACCGATCAGGAAATGCTCAAGGAGCTCCTCCTCGCCACTACAACACCCCCCGTAATCCGTACAACAGCACCGGCAGTCGCAGCACCAGCCGCTCCGCAAGCCCCAGATCCTTCCTCCGCCGCAGCACTCATGATGATGGGTTTCCCATCCCGTGTAGTAGAAGACCAACTAACCATGTGCGCATGCCACGGCAACCTCACAATGGGAGGTTACACCTGTTCTCGCTGCAGCGCAAAAGTCTGCTCCTTACCTATCACCTGCCCCTCCTGCCAACTCACCTTGCTCCTCTCCACCCATCTCGCGCGATCTTACCACCATCTTTTCCCCCTCCGCAACTGGTCCACAGTATCCTGGTCGCGCGCCCGCGAAAAGGGAAGTAAGCAGTGTGTGGGCTGTCTAGCTTCCTTTAGTGATCCGCCAAGCAGCAATAATGAAAGAAGTGAGGCGGAACAAGACGGCGAGGTCAACAAAGAGAAGAGGGACGAAGAGGATAGCGAAGAGCAGAAGGCGTCTGAGAGCGGGAGGTATGAATGCAGGGCTTGTGAAAGTCACTTTTGTATCGATTGTGATATGTTTGCGCATATGGTCCTGCATAATTGTCCTGGGTGTTTGGGGAGGTTGGATCCGGGGGCTGTTGTGCAGGCGAGTAACGGAAATGGGGATGTCGAGATGACAGGGTGAGAGATACTCCGTCTTCTTTGGGGAACACGGGTCTGGCACAGAAGGTATAGATGTCTAGATGTCTAGTAATGAAAGATGGAACGTAGAGCGGATACCCGGTGCGCTACGAACAAAGCGCATATTGTACAGAAAAGACGACGCTGTCAAGATTATCCTTTCCTTATGTCTTTTGTATTGCAGATCCGAGATGTTGGACATTTCATCAATCTCGTAACAATCCATTGTCGGGTACAACGCGTTCATGCTCTCGTTTCGACAATCTTCACACAAAAAGATCCCGTCGATTGCACTTCGGGAAACGGACATCTCCACATCCCAATGCCGAACGTCGACCCCGCGACGCGAACGTGGGGCAAATCGCCCGAACTCCACAACGCGCCTCTTGCATCAACACTCTTGACTGCTTCATAAGCTTTTTCCTTATCCCTGACTCTATGTTCGCTAGCTCTCTTGTACGCTGCACACGTACTACTGCTACATCATCTAGATTGACTTCTTTCGTTCCAAGGTCACAGTCGTTGTTATTGCCATTCCGAGTGAACTATCTCAGTACAACGACAAGAGCGATGTCGGCATTTGAGCGATTGATCCGTTTCGAGGATAAAGATGGGAAGACAGTGTATGGAAATTTGGAAAAGGAAGTTCCGACAAAGGAGATTGAGGGGAGCAGTGTAGAAGTTCTGGAAGGAGATGTCAAGAGTGGGTTTAAGAAGACAGGTCAGAAGACCACTGTCGGAAAGGTATGTATTCGCATGTCCATTGAGGAGAAAATTAGAGCTCTTGGGAAAATCTGACGGGAAAACAACATAGCTACTATGTCCTCTCCCAACAACAAACATTATCCTCTGCGTCGGTCTCAACTACCGCCGCCACGCGGAAGAATGCAATCTCCAGATCCCTTCCAACCCAGCCATCTTCACTAAACCATCTGACGCCCTCGCTGGTCCCCTAGAAGACATCCCCATCCACCCCTCCTGCCAATCCCAACTCGACTACGAAGGCGAACTAACCCTCGTCGTCTCCAAGGACTGCAAAAACATCGCAGCAAAAGACTATGCCGACTACCTCCTCGGCTACACAATCTCCAACGATGTCTCTGCGCGGAACTACCAGTTACCCGCTTCTGTATCCGGCGGCCAGTTTGGATATGCAAAGTCTTTTGATAAGTTTGCGCCGGTAGGACCGTGTATTGTTTCGCCAAAGTTGATTCCCGATCCGCAGAAACTGAAGTACTGGACCAAAGTCAATGGGGAGAAGAGGCAGGAAACTGGCACTGATGATATGATCTTCAAGGTGGGTGAGGTGTTGGAGCATTTGAGTCGGGGGACTACGTTGAGGGCTGGAACTGTCATTCTGACGGTAAGTTGAAACTGTATGAATTGCAAGTGAGACATGTACTGACTTTGTGTTTTCACTTCTACAGGGCACACCGAGTGGAGTGGGACTGTTCATGGAACCGAAGGGTTTCTTGAAAGATGGAGATGAGGTGGAGGTGTACGTCGAGGGAATCGGGAGTATCGTTAACAAGATGAAGTTTGAGTAAATGAAGAAGTGGCGAGTTATATCAGCAAGTGTAAACTTGCTGTAAAGCATACGACTTCTGCTGCGCATTGTACTCACAAAGAAAATTCATACTTCTATCTGTTTGGTGTAACTACAATCCTCACGGACCTGACAGACCAATATTGCCACCATGTTTGTAATCTTCCACTAAAGTAAGAACCAGTCAAGGGCTAAGCTCATTCAGGGAAAAAAAAATGATAGCCCACACTACATCGCGAACTTCCATACAGAATCAGAAAGCCGCAATGTATACTGTTGATGTATCCGAACCTCCTCCAGTTGCCAGCCAAAAACCTCAGCCACACGCGGCAGCCATACACCCTCGAGGTTTCTAACCCACCTACATGGCATGCCACCAATGCTCGCATCTTCGAAAACATCTTGTGTTTCAGCCTGCTCTCTAATCATATCTTTGGCGACTTCTCTCAGGTTGACTAGATGAGTAGGATCGATGCGGAAAATGAGTCCGAAATTATCTGCAAAATATTGTCCGGCTCTGTGTATTTGAGCCTCGATGTTGCCATTATAGATTATAAATTGGGGATTTACCTGACGCATCTGATGCCAGATGTGGATGACGATGGTTCGCGATGAGACTGGGTTCGTACACATGTCTAGTGAGTAATAGTACGAGCTGTCTGAATAATATCCCGCCGCGAAGACGGGAAAATCTGGAGGTTTTATGAAGAGAGCTCTACGACAATTGGGGCAGGTGTTTAATTGCTCTCCATTAGTGTAGGTCCATCGAGTGAGACAGGATAGGCCGAAGATGTGTTGGCATTTTGTGCGTACTGCTATGTGATGTCCTCTATCAAAGGCCCCGTGACAGATATCGCAAGTCCCGTTCAAATCGATATAGGAGCTGCCAATATCGGCGAGGAACCGGACTCTGGTAGGAAGTGGTGTTGGTGATGACATGGTTATGGTAGTAGACTGTGTCGGTTGACGAGGTCCAGGTTGAATTTACAACAGGGTGGGTAAAGCATATATTAAGCAGGTCTTGAGTTTGCTGTAGTATATTGTTTGGGCATGGATGTTGTTCTTCTTGTAAGTCATGAGTGAGTTTGTGTAAGCAGTGAGACACAGTCAAAGTGGACAGATGCGGAATCCTTGGATGGAGAGTTGTCTAAACCTGAATGCCTAAAGGTCTGTACAAAGAAGAGAATATCACTGTGGTTTGCAGCAGACGTGCCAAGTGTGTATCTTTCTCCCTAATCACACTGACTGATGTTTGTAGTTGGTGCTGAGACGCAGAGGGCGTGCGTCATGCCCACGAGACGCTAGTGCCCACGCTAATTTCGCAGTTACGTTGATGGCAGGCGACCAAGTGCCCAAACCATCAACTTTGAAACAGCACAACGAAAGAACCCAAATCCATCTCCCTTTTCAGACACGCGACCTACGTGTAGAAGTCACGCGAATCACCAACGCAACCAAAACAAATCACAACAATGGCCTCGGAAGTAGTCAACAAGCTGCAGAACCTGGTCACAGGGGAGTCGAAGAGCGCTCGCAAGAAGAAGGCCAAGCAAGAAGGGGCTACGGCAGTACCAGCAGCGCCTGAGCAGACCAACTCTGAGGCTGGTGCAGGCGGCTCCAACCCCGCCGGCAAGGCCAATGGATCCGACAGCGACAACTCGTACCTCCGCGAGGTCCAGAAGTAAGTCGCAGCCGCATTGTGGTTCAGACACCATGATTGCTACAACATATCAAGGACTCACTTACTAAGACGCGCTCGCGTAGGAACATCCGTAACATCAACAAGAAGCTGGTAAGATGACAGTCCCGTCCAGCCTTTACCCCACCTACCCTGGCTTACACCGTGTCTGCAGAGCGCAACCCAGAAGGTCGACTCGATAATCGCAGCGAACCCCGGCGTTTCTCTCGACGACCTCCTCGCCTCCAAGAAGATCAACGCCGACCAAAAAGCCCAAGCCGAGAGGAAACCCGGCCTTCAGGCTCAGCTTGCGCAGTACGAAGAACAATACACCAACTACAAGAAGTACGGTGATGAGCTCGAGGCCAAGTTCGCGCGCGAGAAGGAGGTCCTGTCCAAGTCACACTTGTCGGAGCTGGAGACATTGAGGGGTACCATCAAGGCCGAGGCACAACTCGAGCAGCAGAAGATTGTCAAGGACAAGTTGCTGACACTGTCCCGCTTCTTGAGGGCCGCGGCTGCTCGTCGTCAACTTGAGGACGATGACTCTGACCTCACCAAGGCTTTCGAGGGCGCTCTCCTCCAGGTCTACGGAGGAGATGCCGGCGCTGTCATGGCCGCAGAGAAGCTGATCGAGGGTGCGGAAGAGGGAGTACCATCTACTGAGGGTGTGGTACTAACCGTTACCTGTAAGTTCCAAAGCACATTGAGTGCGTCGCTTTAGACTGACTTTCTCTAGACTCCCAAGTCAAGCAAGCAGCACTCGACGAGGCTCCATTCGCCGCTGAAGAGGCTTGGGTCGACGACGTTGCGCAGTCCCAAGCAGCTGCCCCAGAGACTGAAGCTGTGTCCGACCCAACTATCGCCAACGCTACTCTCACTGAGATGGAAGCCGGCGCGAAGCCTCTTAACGAAACCACAAATGACGCCTCAGCTGCACCGGCAGCTTCCGGTATCGGAATGGAGTCTGCCAACGCTGCTGCAGAGGCTCAATGGGACAAGCAACCCACTGGCGGTGATGACCCGCTCACCGAATCCTTCGAGATGGTACCACGAGACCCCGCTGAGACTGAAACACCACACGCCGGTGCTGCCGTAACCAGCACCCAGAGCTGGGCCGACGATACCCCCGAGCCAAGCGCGGCACCTGCCGCTCCCACTCCCGCTGACGATGGCTTCTCTCAAGTTCAGCACAACCGCGGCGGCCGGGGACGAGGTGGACACCCAGGTGGTGAGCGAGGTGGATACCGTGGCAGGGGTCGAGGCGGTCCTCGGGGCGATTTCCGCGGTGGTCGCGGACGCGGTGGCCGTGGAGACTTCAGGGGTGGGCGCGGCGGTTTCCGCGGCGCTCCCCGTGGAGGAGAATCGTCATAGAGTCGATCAACACTTCCTGCAAAACGACCAGCACTTTTGGGGAACACTGATTGTGTAAGCAATCTTTGACACTCTATCTGGAGCATCTGAGCAGATGAAATAATGAAAGAGCTGGCAAGCCTATTGTGTTTAGTAGCATAGCATCGGTGCATAGGATCAACATTTTCTCGGGTATGGGACGCTGTACTATATTCTGGGTATGATCTGGCGCTTAATGAATGGCTTGTACAACATCAATTCTTCTCACTTTGAGTGATTGTCTTCGTGGTCTGTGTTGCGTCACTGTCGTGGAGAGATGGACGTTGTGCTAGAGCCCAGACAAGACAAGGGATGACGATGACTGAGCGGCTGCCCCTGGCAGTAGCCGCGTGTCGATCCGGGGAATTTTCATGGGGGGACGCGCTGGCTCGTCATGTTTTCCGATTGGCGAGTGGAGTACGAAGTGTCGGTGTGGAGGTGCAACGCTCACGCTTTCCCAGTATCATGACCATACCAAGAAAGACATGGATTGTCATGCCTCAGCATACGCACTTCTCTTTCTGAAGCATCCATGGCTAGGTTCTCCCCGGTTTGTCTGAGCTATTGCTTTGCTTCCATGACTCGTACTGATAAGACTTTCAAACTTGACATCTGTATCTAGCAGGTTGTCCTACTCTACGAAAGCAGCCTTAGTATCAATCTGAGCACCTTGACTTGTGAGGCGAGTCGCACCAAGGTTGTGAAGATACCCCGACTTCACTATCGCACTGAGCTGTCCACACGTTGCACTTCACGCCACCGTCAATCGACAGTGACGTACGGCACTGCAACAGTGGATTCATATGACTCTAGAAGCCGTATGATCATAGGAATCCTTCTCCCGCTCGATACCAGTTGTCTCGACTTCCCACGTTGTTAGTGAGGCGCGGCCCTATTCACCCATATGGCGGCGTGATGCACGAACTAGCGGGTCTCTGCAGCCGTTTGAACAGCGCCAGTCAAAAAAGCTTAGCCCCACAGATTCAGGAACTATGTTTCACATACGACCTACTTTGGACTTTTCTTCCCCTGTGGCTGTGTTGCAGAACTGCATGCCGAAGGGATAGACTGTCCAGTTTTTGAAGTAAGACAGAAAAACGAGAAGCTAGTGGTATGCTCAGTGAGTTTTGTGACTATATTCATCTCGACTTGTTGTGTCGGCGATCGCATGGTGGACAGGTGGGAAGCAAGGGGAGGATCTGATAAGATGAGATCTGTAGATGTGGCCTTGGATGACGTGCATGCCAGTTACGGCGCACAACACCTAGCGCGTCTTGCGCGTAGCAGCAAACGCAGAATGAATGCACCCTGAGCTACAGGCGCACGACTCATAGGATATGACTATTGTGGGCTCAGAACATGCGCAGCCTATTACAGCTGGAGACGTTTTAGCAGATGCTGTCCAGGTGTTGTCGCAACTGCCCATTATCAGCCGATGAGTGACAGGGGTGGTTGCGCTTAACGCCTAGCGCAGACCCACGACCTGCAACCTCCTCACCCTCGCCTTCGCACCTCCCCCAGCGTCATCTAGCGACTACTACCCCCGACGCCGGCAATAGCTCATATTGACAACACTACAAGCCTTGTGGACCTCCTGCGCTGTCGGGAAAATTGTTGCGATACCAATAGATCAACGCGCGCCCGCCCTGGCGGAGAAGCGACGCATGGCAACAGCTCCACAGCCCCTCTGAGACCACTACGACTCGAGTAACAACTACGTTCACTATGGAGGCACCCCCAGATGTCGTGCCTTCCGTCGAGGCACCGCTCGTTACGCCCGATGACTCCACTACCAAACCGGCTCTAACGCCGCCCACGAGCGAAGACAACGACAAGCGATTTGAGAGGATGTCGTCCGAACTCTCAGAACTTGACAGCGATGACGGGGAAGACATCGAACCCGATCATTACTTTGAAGGAGGAAAAATACCAGTGTTCAAGCCGGTAAGTCCCCAAGAGGCATGCGAGTACTTATTCTGTGACGAGAAGCATGCGCGCAAATGTTGTTATGAATATGACGCGCCGGAAATAATATACAGAATACTAATTGCTGCTTGAATAGACCATGGACCAGTTCCGCAACTTCAAGCGCTTCATCGATAAAATTGACAAACATGGAATGAAGTCCGGTATCGTTA
>Ga0268250_10000391_pt1 | contig 21143 bp, 25 predicted proteins | sample AgamicAsSfe_FD_200448 | JGI IMG/M metagenome (GOLD analysis project Ga0268250, IMG submission 200448) | Agave microbial communities from Guanajuato, Mexico - As.Sf.e (v2) (version 2) | ecosystem: Host-associated > Plants > Phyllosphere > Phylloplane/Leaf | place: Guanajuato, Mexico | collected... | reverse complement strand
GGATGTAGTAGCCTGCAGACTGTGACTTCTTGTGGACTTTATCGTTCCAACTGTGCAAAATAGCGCTTCTGCACATTCAGACATCAACGAGAATGGTGAGACGAGATCGCAATCGATTCTTGAAGGTTCACATTGCCTATAGTATACATTTGTCTCTTTCATCTATAATGTCCTTCCGAGTCCAGCCTAGTGGTGAACACCCTCCTTGGGCTCATCCCGAATGGACTCATCCAGCTCCTATGTATTGTCATCAGCCAAGTTATCCGTGGACATTGCTCTTTCTGTAGTCCTTACCTCAAACCAAGCATCCACGCTCGAAGCATCAGAAGAAGCACCAGTCTCCGTCGATTGACCCTCAACCTCAACAGCAGCGCTCTCGTAAGACTGGAGGTCCTTAGCAAGGTCGCCATCCTCGGGAGATCGTGGAGCAGCCGGTGCGCTGAACTTCTGAACATGGCCGTCGGCATCGGAAGCCTTTGTAGCGGGTGCCTTGTATGCCTTGAGTTCGCGAAGGTACATTTCCTGGACGAGATCGGCTGCAGTCGGAACAGGCTGTTAGTCAGTATCCAGACAAGTGCTAGCGCAGGAGTCGGGCTGGTGGTGACTCGCCTGAGCGAACGGACGTGGTAATGAAGGTCCGGCGGGAGACGGTCGCCTGCTGGCCGGCGACACGGGCAAGGCCGCGAGCCTGCCGATGTTAGTCAGAATCCTGATAGAGTGCCACAGCAAGCGTACGGAGGTTCTGAGTGTCTGAGAAAGCATCTTGGGTTTGGAGATGTGCTGGCTAAACTACTTCGTCGTCAATGCAGTCTTTCGCAGTTCGCAGTACTTCGCTTTGTCGGTTAGACCTTCCTAGTTCCAATTCTGACTCTTGTCGCTTCGACCTCGATCGATCATTCTTCTCTTTTCATTCCTGAGCGACAACACCTCTGCAAAGAAGGTCGCTTGGTTTCACAATCTGACGAAGAGGTACTGTCCCGGTCCTGCATCGCATACTCACTCCCAAGTGAAAGATCTTGACGTTCCCGAAACGACCTCTCTACGAGACAGCGCCACCAGTGCCAGCCTCGCAGACGCCTTAACTGGCTAAGTCGAATCAAAAGTCATTCTCTGCCATCAGACTTGTCGCAGTACTCTCACGACTCGCTCTAAAGACTGAAACCAAGCGATCAACCTTTGCTGTACGTGCAGCCTACTCTGTACACAATAGCTTGGGCAGCATTTGACCATTGGAAGTGAGAAGAAGTTAGCAGTAAGCTAACAGCGCTCCATCTATAGGTTGAGCGTCCTTCCGAGTTCGAGAACGAATCGCTCTTCTAGCATTTAGAATTATCTTTCAATACAATATAAACGTACTTGCCAATATGGCTTTCTCCCCTGGTCAGATCCAAGATAATGACACGCCTCCTGAGGGAGAAGAAGATTGGAGACAGAACCTCAGCGTACAAATGATGTGTCGGGAGTGCCAGGAGTGGCCGCCCAACATCGTGGAAGAGTTCTCCTCGGGTGACAGTGTTTGCGGATCATGTGGCTTAGTCCTTGGTGACAGGATAATCGACACCCGCTCGGAGTGGCGTACATTTGCGAATGACGAGTCTGGTTCCGATGATCCATCTCGCGTTGGTAACGCCGCCAACCCTTTGCTCAACGGCTCACAGCTTGAGACGTCCATCTCTTTCGGTGATGGTGGTCAGCGAAGTCGCGAACTGAACCGTGCGCACTCGAAGTTGACCAACAACAAATCCAATCAGAATCTCAAAGATGCCTATCAACGCATTGCTGGTATCTGTCACCCTCTTGGTCTTACGAACGACATCGTTGAAACTACACAACAATTATTCAAGGCTACCGAGGATAACAAGACATTCAGAGGGAAAAACAGTGATGCCATCATTGCCGGCTGTCTCTTCATCGCTTGTCGTCAACTCGGAAGTCCTCGCACTTTCAAAGAGATCAACAGAGCTACGCGAGTAACGAAGAAGGAGGTAGGGAGGACTTTCAAAATCCTTCAATCCTTCTTCGTCCAGCAGAAGAAGATCAAGGCTGGTGGCATCATGCCAGGAGGTGGTAAGTTGTATTCGTACTTGGTCAGGGGCTCTATGTGCTAACTAAATATGCAGCAGCAGGCCTGGCCGCCATCGGAGATTCCTACCAGAACAAGACGTCGACCGAAGCCAAGGACTTCATCGATCGTTATTGTGACGAGTTGGCTCTCTCAATGTCTGCAAGCAAGATCGCCAAAGGCATTGCCGAAAGATTGGCCACTGTCGGCTCTTTGGCTGGTCGCTCGCCTCTTTCTGCAGCTGCGGCATGCATCTATATGGCATCCCATCTGGTTGGCGACGCACGTTCTCCAAAGGATATTGCGGCTGTTGCACAAGTCAGCGATGGTACCATCCGTACTGCTTATAAGCTGCTCCATGCGGAGATTGACAAGCTCGTTGAAAAAGAATGGCTCGCCGATGGAAAGGGAGACATGAAGCGTCTACCACCTGCTTGAGAATGTAGTCTAATTTGAAGGGTAGTGGGAAAGTTAGATCAGGTCTCGGCCTAATGCTACTTAATGGGATGGTTTCGAGTCCATTAACTCTGTCGGGTTGTCAAGAAGGATCACTGGATTGTCTGACAAGATGACTAGATTCGGGCGGGCAGTATTACACATTCAGCTAGATAGCAGAACCATGCTCAATTTCCAATGAATTTATCTTGTGCGACGCTGTACTGTCCTCCCACGCGCCTGTATTGGATGCGGTGCGTTCCGTGAATCGACTTCTGAAACCGCGGGCCTGTGTCACATGGTCAACAAGCTTCCTTCGTCACTCTCACGACATCAAAACAATCCGCACTTTCTGCATTCACTTTCTCGTCCCCTCTCCTCTCATTCAGCATATAGAGAGCTGCGTCACCCATGAAGGCCACTAGCTAACATTGCTGCCATAATCCTGTTGTCCTTTCCACCTCATCGCCAAAGCAGCTCAAGACATCGTATTTACCCCTCTTGTTGTACAACACATCGAGCGGAGCTATAAATACAGCAGCAGCAGATATGCCTTGCTTCCAGGGATTCGCCATCAGTATTCACACGCCAGATGGACCAATTCCAGAGTACGGCGTGCAGCAACTCTCACGCCTGAACCGCATAAGCTCCTACATCCCCGTGCCATCACTCAAGATCAACTCGACGACCGGCTTGCCCGAACCCTCCACCTTTGCAATTTCAATCACACTACTCACTCCCAGCCTTCCGATACCTTATGCAAAGCCAGTCGTCACGCGGGACCATCCATGGGGCGTTCCAAAGATTGCTGTTAGTCCCGGCATGCGTCAATATGGATCTGGCATTGCGGCGTACCAACCCTTGACATCTTCGCCGACAGAGACAGTCGCAGCATATATCCACTTTGATGGACGGAAAAAGGAAGAGGTAGCGACACTGCTGCGTCGAGGGGTAGAGACGTGGGTCAATTCACGATGGGTCAGCACGTCGGATACGCAAGGAGGATTGGCAGAGCGAGAGTTTCTCTTCCGAGAAGTTGGGTTGGAAAGGTGGCTAAATGGCTTGGATCTCATGGGCCAGAGCAAGGACGCTGCTAATGCACGAATGCAGAGGAGAAAAGAGCGACTGGAAAAGAGGCAGAGGAAGAACAGTGCTATTAAGCAGGAGAGTTCAGATGATGATGAGCCGGGCAGTTCGTCGACCAGGCGCGCACGGCCTGTCGAGCGTGTTGACGCAATGAGGTATGGAGATAATGGTTCTACTGAAGACATACTGGGCAAAGAAGACCGATTCTTGAGTGACGACTCCTCCGAAGATGAGATGCCGGAGCCACAGGCAGCAGGGCAGATCACGATTGCATTGTTCAGAGTGCTGGCATCTGGCGAGGTCAAGAAGGGAGAATATTCTCCAGCATTCGATGCTCATGATGAATACGACGGTGCGGATGAGACGAATGGAGATGGAGATGCAGATGTCGATCACACCACGAGCTTAGCACAACCAAAGACGCTTGACCCGAAGACCATCAGTACACAGACGGTGACTGGCATCGATCCTCCTGACAAACCATATGCGGTCTTCAGCTTCTTCTATCGAGGCGAAAGTAAGTTAACGCCTTGGTGACTCAGTGCAGTACCATGCTGATCGTTTGTAGAACAACTTCGAAAAATGGGGATACTGGCTCCTCTTCCAGAATCTGCAGACCAGAAGTTGGGCGCAAATGGTAAGCGCAAATCACGCCAGCTTGACTTCACCAAACTTGAGCCCCTGAAGTCGTCGAAAGGTACAATGGGCTTCTCAACATATCGTGATGCCGAAACAGCTGCCCCGTCGACCTTTAACATCAACGGGGCTCCCAGCAAAAAGAGCAAGAGCCCAGATGACATGGAAAGCGACGATGACGACGCAGATGAACGCAAGCGGAAAATGCCGGGAGTCGACAATGATCGCGATGATGTCGACAGTAAGGTAGAGCTCTCGAAGGACGAGCTTGCACGGCGGAGTGCTCTCGCCGAGGGCGTTCAAAAAATGAAGGTATGCATGCACTAGGGCCTGCTTCTTGCTGCTATTTACTGACCGTCATTTCCAGCTCAAACGAGTGCACTCCAGCGCAAACGTCGACAAATTCATTCCAACATTGCCCTCCTCACCCGAAAGCGACCACGAAACACAACCCGCTTCAGACGCCAACAAGAACAAAACACTAAACGGCTCAGCATCATCACCACCCCGGTTCTCCAGCTCATTACCTGCGCCCCGCGAGATCATGTCTGATCCAGGCGACACGACCAGTCCTCGAGCCAGCAAGAAACATCGCGCTAGCAACGCAGCAGCGGACGACATCAAAGCTCACCGCATGAGCAATGGCTTCGTCCCCTCATCCATTACGAATACGATAAACGGCAATGCCAGTCTGACTCCAACAGTCCCTGCCACGCCCGCCATCAACGGCCTCAGTCCGTCCACGAACAAGCTCTCTGCGGATGTCCTCTTGAACAGTCTCATGGGCGGCTCGGAGGCGCCACCGCCCTACGAGGAAGGCGCACAGAGGGAGTGGGTGAAGTCGTTTATTGGTGGTGGTGGTGAGAGTGGTGCTGATGCGACTGAGAAGACGGCGCGTGAATTGATTGCAAAGGAAGCAACGCAGACCGCATTGCCGGACGAGGATATGGATGGAGAGCTTTAGTGTTGGCTTAGAATACTGACAAGGATGACGACGAGCATATGATGGTTGAAGAGTAGCATACATGGTTTCAGGCGTTTGGGCTGAACGTCGTAGCATGCTCGTGGCAAGCGAGCGGCTACCGGGATATGATCAGCAGCCGGCGGGCATGAAAACAGCAGCTGAGTTCGGCGAGTTCAGCTGGAGGTTCCTGACGAACTAGCTAGGTGTGTCCAAGTGATGCGGATGGCTGGCATTGAGTACATGGCTGTCGGCCTGATTTGAGCACGAGCGGTGGAGAGGCTGCAGATGAAGGAGGTGAAGCAGACAGGGTGTCCATGAATGATCGGAAGGATTGAAATGACCGATCCAAGGATGTGGGGAGCAGATGACTGGACTGAACAGTGCCGATGATGGTACATGTAGTCACAACGATTGCACATTCACATGAATGATTAGCATGTTCTTCTACTGTTCGCCTCGAGTTTCGAATACTGCTACTGAATTGTGCAAGACATTCTGATCGTAGATACATATCTGCAGAAGTTGATCACAGCTAGAGCGAGATCCTGTGCATATATGTGACTTGATGTGAGTCCACAGCTGCCTGACTGTCCACCTGTCCAACGTGACAGGAACTATTGCTGCCGGGAAGCCACTTCCCGACAAGACCACTCGCGCAGCTGCGACGACCAGAGAGTCATGCTGCACATTTCCTGTGTGGCCACGGTCTCCCAATGATTGTACGAAAGAGCGAGTATCCTGTAGCGGTACCAGCAAGCGAGGATCCAGAGCCTCGGACATACACATCGCCAGCGTATCCTGTTCCAGCACATGAAGGTTTTTTCCAGAGAAGAACAGTCTGTGTTGAATATCCCACTCTGCCATCCTGCTCGCGACAAACCCGACGTGTCGCTATCGAAGTGCTCCTGATTGACCACTTACCATCGTGCGTTGCTGTCCGGCACGAGAGAATTGTGGTGTTCAAATGCTGCACGTGCATGACATTCTGAAGCTCGACTTCACCAAAGTTTCGACGTATTGCAGAGACTGTGCCAGCGGACACGTACAGAGAGTGTTGAATGCGAGCTTCTTCGCTCGTGAGTTTCTCTCGACAAAGACGAGGCGTAACCACGTGGCTTTCTGTTAGCACCTGCCGGTGCTGGGGTAGCTTAGATGACTGTGACATATACTGGGAGATAGGCTGAGCGCACGGTATGCTTCGATGGCTCAACATGATGCTGTGACCGGGTCTGCGGGCCAGGTCGTGAGACTTTGACGTGGTCTGTAGCCTGCGTATTTGGTCGCGTAGGAGCAAGGGGCACGGTCCGGTAGGTGAGAGCCCGTGCCGCCTCGCCTTCGTCGCAGGTCAATGAGGTTGCGGATGAGTATATCGAGACCTCTTCGCACCAGCGCTGCAACCAGCTCAGAGCCTGGGATGAGGTAGCCACGGTCCTGGCTTGATTTCTTGTTCACGATCCCATCTGCAGCATATGGCTCATCTTTTCAATCTGTCACTTCATTAGCTCCCACTCACGACCTTTCCTTCCTCTCCAGCACACTCACCTTCGTCCTCAAATACTGATCCACCTCCGTACTTCTGAACCCCTCCTTGCCCCCCGTCTTCCAAGCAACCGGCACCATCGCCACCCTCTCCCTGACTCGGACCTCCCGATTCGGCCCTTCTACCGCCCTTACTTTATCCGGATTGTTCGTCAACAACCGTATCCCTCTGTCCCCTCCCAATCCCAAATCCAGCAACATCGCCGTCGCGAGCCCATAACTCCGCGCGTCTGCAGGGTGGCGCAGGAGGAGATTCGCTTCGACGGTATCATTGCCAAGGTCTTGCAGGTTATAGGCCTTGAGCTTTTCGGAGAGACCAATACCGCGACCTTCTTGCTTGAGGTAAACGATGACGCCGCCGGGTTCAAGGGGTTGGGTTGCGGTGCTGGAGGGATTTAGTGAGATGCGATGGGAGGAGGCTGGAGAGGAGGTAGTGGGAGGCGAGCCCAGGGACATGAGGCGGGCGGCTTCATCGAGTTGTTCGCCGCAATCGCAGCGGGCGGACCAGACGGTTTCGCCTGTGTAGCATTCGGAGTGGATGCGGACGAGGGGTGGGATGTCGTGGATGTCGATGGTGTTCTCTGCGGCGTCTTCTGTGTCGCCGTCGACAGAGCCGTCCGGATGACTGTGCTCTTGTGCAGCCGATGCGTCGGTAGATGCGAACTCTTCTTTTGCTAGTGTGCTTGATCTACTCGTTCTTCCACCGGATCTGGAGAGCGGTCTATCATTTTCCAGCGCTTTATGCGCCACTTTCGCATGTCCCTGCCCTTTACTCGGGACTTGCAGCTGACTGCTCGTCCGACCCGGGTATAGCCTCCCAGTATATGCGCCTCTGATCATCCTATCCATTTCTGTCTCACCCGGCCGCACCTTATCCAGGCTCTTGCTCCTAATATACGGTCCGAACACTATCGCCAGATGCTCCTTGTTGTCGACGTTATTCGTGTATAAATGCAGGAACATCTCTTGCCCAGCAACCGTCGGTATTCGTGCGCGGACGACACAATTTACTACGGGAAGCTCCTCGACAAGTTTCGGTGCTGGTGAGTCGTTTGTGGAAGAGTCTACGGAGATTGATTTTGCAGGGCGCATATGATGAGGAAGTGGTGTCGTCGTGCCCGGCGTGGAAGGAGGAGTGAAGGCAGGCGATATGATAGAGGGCGGAGGAGGTGCGCCTTCGTTGTCGTCGGAGTGGTAGGCATCGTGGTCGCGATCAGCGCTTGCGGTGGATGCAGAAGATAGAGGTCGTTGGTCATGGTAATCGAGATTAGAGAGACTGCGGTGGTTATCGTTCAGGTCGAGGTGGGAGAAAGAGTGCACCGGGATCGGACGAGGCGAGGTGACTGGTGTGTATGCCGGCGATGCGTGGGCAGGTAGTTCCGGCATGCTAATAGTGGTCTGTGGGTGTTGCAGAGCGATGCAAATCACAGGCAGGAAGCATCAAGTCATCAATCTTTCGGTCCTGACACTCACACGATACCCACTGCACATGCAAAGCCTCGGCCGAGCTGGACTGCCGGTGTTATATCACAATCACCATTGATAAACGCTCACTTTACTGCACGTATACCTGGTATGTATGAATATTGATGGATTGATTGTTAGATTGGTCTACCAACCAGTGTGACTGTAACCAGTGACTTGCATCTGACATGAAAACGAACTCCCGTATATCCCAGCCAGGTATGAAGTAAGGAACTCTCCCATGTACTAAGAAATGCTACACTATATCACCCTCTCAATCAGGTCATCGATCACCGCCTCTCCTTGATTATCGAAATGATCTTCTCTACAACACTTGGGTCACTGAGCGTGGAAATGTCTCCAAGCTGGTCCTCCTCACCACTGAGGATCTTCCGCAAAATTCTGCGCATGATCTTGCCCGACCGTGTCTTTGGGAGATCGGGAATGACATAGATGGCCTTTGGTGCGGCGAACGGTCCAATGGACTTGCGGACTTGCATGATGAGCTCCTTTTGTGTTTCCTTCTCGTTGGAGTCGCTCTTGAGGGCGACGAAGGCATTGACAGCTTGGCCAGTCATCTCGTCGTTGATACCAACGACGGCGGCTTCGGCAACGTTATCTGTGAGTTGGTTGTTAGCAAGCTGAACCACACTTGAATGGAAGTGCTGCACGTACGGTTCTCAATCAGAGCAGCCTCAATCTCAGCAGTCGAGAGACGATGACCAGAAACGTTGACGACATCGTCAACACGTCCCCTGATCCAGTAGTAGCCCTCGTGATCACGTCCAGCACCGTCACCCGTAAAGTAGTATCCCTTGTACACATTGAGGTAGGTGTCCATGTAACGCTTGTGTGCGCCCCAGACTGTGCGTGCCATACTAGGCCATGGCTGCTTGATGGCGAGAACACCCTCGACATCGTTTCCGTGTAGTTCCTCTCCGGAGACAGGGTCGATAATGGCGAGTTCGACACCGAAGAAAGGAAGCGAGGCACTACCAGGCTTGGTCGGTGTCACACCACCAAGAGGTGTGATGACGTGTGAACCGGTCTCTGTTTGCCAGTACGTCTAAAATTAAATGTTAGAACTTTCACGAGCACCACGAGTAACACAACTTATAACTTACGTCGACAATGTGGGCAACTTCCTTTCCAACAATCTGGTGGTACCATTTCCAAACCTCGGCGGCAATCGGCTCACCAACGGAACCGAGCACTCTGAGGTTCTTCATCTCGTGCTTCACGTGGTGGTCTCCAGCTCGCTTGAGCAGACGCAGCGCGGTTGGTGCAACGTAAAACTGTGTGACGTTGTACTTGTCGACAATATCCCAGTACCGGGAGAAATCTGGGTACGCGGGTGTACCCTCAAACACAACGGTTGTGACACCGAGGACAAGAGGGGCGTAGACGACGTAGGTGTGGCCAGTAATCCAACCAACATCACCACCACAAAAGAATGTGTCGTTGTCATGGATATCGAAGACATACTTGCCAGTCATGGCGGCGCCGAGAAGGTATCCAGCAGTGGTGTGCAAAACACCCTTGGGCTTGCCAGTTGATCCAGATGTGTAGAGCAAGAAGAGCGGGTCTTCGGAGCTCATAGGCTCGGGAGGGCAGTACGCAGGCCACTTCTCAGTCTCCTCGTGCCACCAGAAGTCGCGGCCTTCAGTCATGGGCACCTCTGCGCCAGTACGCTTGAAGACCAGGACGTTCTTGACATCTGGGCACTTCTTGAGCGCGTCGTCGACAATCTTCTTCGTGCCAATGACCTTTCCACCACGCTTGCCCTCGTCGGAGGTGAGGACAACCTTGGATTTGGCGTCAATGATACGGTCACGGAGAGAGTCTGATGAGAAACCGGCAAAAACGACTGAGTGAATTGCGCCGACACGAGTACATGCGAGCAAAGCTACGACAGCTTCCGGAATCATGGGAAGGTATACAGCTACAGTGTCGCCCTTCTTCACGCCCATCTGCTTGAGTGTCCAGGCGAGCTTGGAAACCTCACGCAGGAGCTCACCGTATGAGATGATTCGGCCCTCACCTGGCTCGTCAGCCTCGTAGATGATGGCTGCTTTGTCCGGGTCTGCGGCAGCATGACGATCGACACAGTTGTACGATGCGTTCAGCTTGCCCTCCAGGAACCAAGCGGCATCTCCGTTGACGAAAGACCCGCTGGAGACAGTCTTGAAAGGTGAGTCCCATGAAAGCATGTTGTTGGCCATACGAGCCCAGAACTCCTTGGGTTTCTTGATGGACTCTTCATATAGCGTCCGGTACTCCTCTATTCCGTTGAGATGAGTCTTGGAAGGGTGCTTGCTAGTGAAAGTGATTGTGATCAGCTGAAAGCTCTGCTATCAGGGCTAAGAATAGCTCATTACTTGTACTTACTCGAAGAAGGCCTGAGGAACGTGGTAGGTGTCGACCTCGTGAGCCTCAGCCACGACGGCCGGCTTGACATCGCCCTCGGACATTGTGAAAGAAGTTGAAAAGAGGTGAGAAGGAGGGTATCGAAGTGAAGAAAGCTTTCCACAATAAGGGATGCGCCTAAAGCCTGATGTGCGGTGATGGATGTGTAGACCGGTTAGAACACTTCCGACGCCCTGCGATAGGAAATGATCAAAAGAACGAAGGATAGCCGTCTAGTGCTGTGTGTACTTTGAGTGGAGAGGCTGGGTAGATTCAGGTCAGAAGAAGACTCGAAACCCGACGAATACGGACAGATGGAAGTGTGAGAGGACACAAGAGGGGGAGGGAACGTCGACCTCATATACTAGCAGCAGCTTAGCCGGCGTCGGGGTTCATGGAGGATGTGCTGGTGGAGTAGCGACCGTTGGCTTCCATTGCTTCTCTTTCTCGTAATAGTGCTAGCTCTGCGACCACGACGACACTACCAGGATAGTGTCACCATTGCAGTCGCCTATGGTATAGGAAATCCCTCTACATCAGTAGGCCCCCCACCAGCTGTGACCATATCATACCATGGCGTCTATCTGTGTCGCGCGCCTCGTCTGTCCACGCAGGACGTCCTGATGAGCTCTCTCCGCATGATCTGACCGCCCCGCGTTCCCCACATCGAATGGCCTCGTCTAGCCTACCAGGTACCCTACCATACTTGGCACCGACCGTATGTCGTGGTCGTGTGATCTGCTATCAGTGATGCCAAACACATCTGCATTACGCCGAGAGATGTCCGCAAGAACAACGATCATGGAGGGCCTATGCAGGTGGCAGCTCTTGTGAGCAGATGAGCTCCGAGTTCATGTTTCCCCTCTTGCCGAGCTTCGTGCTGACTGCTGGTGGGTCTTCCCTCGTCTTCCGGCTACCGAGCGGCGCATGAGTCGATCCAGGAACACACGATCCATGAACCAATCAGATGCCTCGAGGATTATCTGCGAATCTGTCATCTTAATCCAAATCTGTAGAATGAGCTTGGCAGAAATCTTGGTTGTGTATGCGATGATTCAATTCGCTTTTCACACCTACAGATCATGAGACCGGCTACCTGTACAAAGTCCTTGAAGTACCTCTGTATACTGCAGGGTCAGGTGCGGCAAGCCGCTTCCGTGTCCGCAAGCCCGAAACATGGATCACGACTTGCAGATTCGCAATGCGCAAAGCAACAATGTTGCTGTGTCAACATCATCATCATCATCAACATCATCATCATGCTCATATCTCTGTCATCTCTCAATCACCTTTGCCATCCAGTCAAATAATACACCCAGTAACATTACATGTTTCCCATCGTGAAGTGCGTCTAAATCGTATAACCTGCCAAAAATGCCTGTTCCAAGGTCTGCCGCTCATCTACTATCCTCAATAGTCGCTATGCGCCCTTCCAACAGGCACAGCAGGTGCTGTCGTCAGTGCTGCCATCGTTGGATCTGATGCCGACGAGGCATTGCCAATGACGCCGCCTGTCTCTGTGGGAGAATGGCCCAATCGTTCCAGCAATCGCGCCTCTATTCTCGTCTCCAACAGTCTCATCAAACGTTCTTCATCTCCCAGGCCGGCAGGAAGACTGCCGCCCGCAGCTTGTTCAGCTTTGACCTCGTCAATGCTTTTGTTTCTGGCAAAATATCGTGAGGTAAGGTCCAGCTCCCTTTGTAAGTCGCGTATCGACTCAGCGGGCAAGGGATCCATAGTGTTTGTCGCAAGCTTCTTGCGGAAGAATTGCAGACTACGGCACATCTGCTCCACTGCCATCAACGAGACATTGACATCAGTGATGGGAGTGCCGGTACTCAGACTCTTGCGACGCCTATCTGCTCCAGTGCCGAGGCGTGCCTTCATCGGTATTCGCGGTGAATCGGCCGGTGACGCGGAGCGTGATACAGAATCTCTGCGAATAGCATTGGTTTCGGATGTCACCAGTGACAGTGCAGGCGTAGGTGCTGCCGACATTCGTCGAGGTGTAGCGACTCGAGCTTCGATATTCCTGATCGGCGTCTGTACTTGAGATAACTTGGACGGATTACGCTTCGGACTGCCTGGACGCGAACCAGTCGCTGATTCTCTCCTTTCACTCGGTGCTCGCAAATCTTGAAGCTGAGCAAGATCATTCGGGTTCAACACACGTCTTACCGGAGCCTGCACAACCAGCGGAGTTTCTCCTTTGACAGGATCACTGTCGGCCGCATCGTGTATGCCGATGGCAGGTTTCCAAAGGAAGATTGTGCCATCACTGGCAATAGTGACCACAGAGTATCCTTCGTCGTCTGAACCTCGACTCATTGTGCAGATTCCAGCAATGCCCTCTGTATGGCCGTAGTCGCGCGCCACGAGGTTACCTGTCATGTCGTACATTCTCACCGACTTGTCTGTATTCGAGATCCCTGCGATGTAGCTTTGCTCTGAGCCTGCGCCGACTTGAGTAATGTTCGATAGAATGGCGGTGTTGCTGCCGTCTATGTCTGACACCTTGAAACCCGCAGTGGAAATTCCCGATAATATATCATACTCGAGTACTTGCTTATCTGCTGTCGACACGAGAATATTCGTCAGGTGGCGTTGATCCACAGTCATTGATAAAGGCGTTACTTTAAGGACGATACTTCGATTCTTGATGTATGCGGATATTTCGCGTCCCTCTACTTGCTTCGACAAATAGTCCCGTACGATGATGTTTCGATCAGCTGAGCACGACAAGAGCTGCTTGTCGCTGTTGACCAGTAATAGACCAGTAACAGCACCAACATGATCGTTGAGTGTTTGGAGCAAATCCAGACTTTCACCTTTCCAGAGAAACACCTGAACCATACGGTCGCGACCTGCTGTGATGATATGTGTTCCTTGTTGTTCATTGCGAACAACGATATCGGTCACGTCGCCAATGTGGGCCTTCACTTTGAGCACCTTTCTTTCTGATTCACCCTCCTCCGAATCGAGTTCCGTGATCCTGCGCACTAGTGAGCAGAAACTTCGCACGCCGACCAAGTATGACAAACCTTAGTATTCCACATCTGTCGCCAGTGATGAGATGGCTATAGTCCGTGCTGAGTCTTACGACCTTTAGCTCATTGACCATTTCCTCAGTCGATGTCTGATCTGACCCCAAAGTCAACCTGATCTGACGCTTGATACACCCTTCATGACTCCAGAGGAATACTGATCCGTCTAGTGCCCACGTCAAGAAAGCAGCATCCAGTGCATTGGGACGATGCAAGGATTGTATACCAACCGGTGCTGTTCCATGAGCAGGGCATATACGTAGTTTGTTGTCGGCAGACTCAGCGATTCCTTCTGGATTACATGACAGTACCTGCATGGTTTTGTTGCTGTCAAGTAGAACGACGGCATCACCTAGGAAGCCCAATGCTACGATCGAGTTGGCAAATTGGCCAGCTTTGATAGCTATGCTCCTTTCATAGGTCTTGCGGTCTTCACTTAGAGGATCGCTGAGGAACTTCGCCAATCCGAATATCCTCATCTTACCACCCTGACCAGCAACTAAAAGCGTTACAGACGAAAGTAATGTGGCTGTCTGCAGTGGAAAACCAGCATCACCAATCCAAACGAGTTGTGAGCTGCTTTCGTTATCGTCAAAGATACAGATATCGCCCGCCTCTGAGCAGACCGCTGCTCGGCTCGAAGTCAGCGGAACAATCACTGAGAATGTCTTGTCAAGCATTGATCCCAGCAGACAATTACGACCAAGTAGAGTTCGAGGCCCATCGAGATTTAGCGTACTCATCTGATCAGCAGGGCTCTTGCCGCCAGCATCCTGCGATAGTGTTGACTCTACATTCCACACCTTGACGTGCCGTGTCCCGACCGTGACTAGGTTCTTGCCGACCCAGGCCATATGGCTCACAGTAGTCGTGCATTTGTTACTTGCCCTAAGTGTGTATGTCCCCGTACGAGGATTCACACTCCAGACGTGTAAGAAGCCGTCGTTAATATCGCCCAAGCTGGCCAATAGCTGAGAGTCTGGACTGAAGGCGAGACAGCGAATGCCAAAGGTATGTTCAGATATCGAAGTCCACTGCGGGTCGTGTTGAGACACTTGATCGAGAGGGAAGATCAATACTCGAGGTTTATGCCCTGTTTCTCCTGCAGCAAGGTATTTCCCATCTGGACTGAACGATAGACATGTCAACGACTTGATCTTGTCTACGATACTCGTGACGTTCCTGCCGCCAGGCGAGTCGAGTGAGCTGAATATGGAAGAGCCGAAAGCTGAAGGACTGGTAGGCGAGTCACGATGTCGAGCTGGGGCGCGATTGCGAAGTCCCTGGGAGGGACTGAGAGGATTCGAGGACAGCTCGCTAAGCGGAGCTGCATAGTAGCCAGCATTCGTGCTTTGTTTCGCACGGAAGAAGCGCTGTGATAGACTGCCATCGACAGCAACTTTTGCTACCACGGCGACCGCGCCAGCAAGGTACCCAATACTGTGCTGTCCTTGTAACACGTCGAACGCAGTGTTTGATGTAGTAGTCGTGCCAATGATCCTGGACAGACCCAGGTCCTGCTCAATTGTCGCGATTCTAGCAGTAGAGCGCGGTGCGGTAATCTTTGAGTGAGGAGAGGCCTTCGAGGTGGGGTTCATGATTGCACTCGTGACTGTACGTGGGCTAGACGAGGCCATCGTGGTCTCCGGAGGACTTCCAAGCGGAGATTGAGGTGAAATAACATTCTCTCAAATGATTATAGGAAGCATTGAGATTGTTGGCGACGAGGAATGAGGAAGGAGCAAGTGCAGCTCGAGTCTGTTTACACGTATTGCAAATCTGAGGTTTCATAAAACATTCCGAACTACATCTTCAGGGCTGAAACATGGATCTGAGCATAAAGTATTGGAATAGTCGAGGTCATTATACTATATGAGCACTAGCGCCAGCCTCCCAATGCAACGCAATGCTTCCGACGTGCAGAGGGGCATGCATGCACGATAGCCATGCAGTATATCATGCGACATCAAGTCTTGCCAAGCTTCCTCCTAAGGTTCCGCGTCCTCTTCATAAGCTTCTTGTACTTGTGCTTCTTCATCTTCAGCTTCCGTTGCCTCTTGACACTGATGAGCATCATCCCCTCGTCTTCTCCGTTACTGGGCTCGAGCACCGTTTGTCTGTGAGCCATTCGTGTGAGGAATGGTTGGCGCGGAACTCGTGCTGCAGCATTTCGTACTATGATAGGTGTTGCCGACGCCGTGAATGTCTTGTCACCCTCAGGAGATGTTGTTTCCTCAATCGTGACTGTAGTCTGATATGTCATGTGTTGTGTGAGTCGAGGTTCCTCGTCTTCCACCACTTTCATGATCCCTGCTTCGTCTTGCCTGGCTTGCACTTCTTCTGATGCTCCTGCAGACATGTCAAATGGCATTGGCGGGGGTGGTACATTGAATGGCCGAAATTGCTTGACGAGCTCCTCCAGATTGGGCATAGATGATCGGTCTTCTTCTTGCAAATCTGATCTTGCTGCTCGTTCTTCTGGCGATTGACTGGCCTGCTCGAATGCGTTCACCGCGCCTGCTAGTGTGTAGATGACATCTTGCGGTTTTATCTTCCCCGAACGAGGCTCCGGCCGCGGCTCGAAGATTCGGTCAAAGTGCGCCTTGGAGTACGTTTGCGGTATTGGATGATACACGGATATGGGTCGATGTTGCGAGAAGAAACAGGCAAAGGCAATGTCTATGATTCATTAGAGCCTGGAAGTATGTAGTAATCACGTTGAACATACCCATCGGTGCCAGATTATCGGTCATAGGCACATGAGGTAGGTTCGCAAAAGCCTCGTCTGTAGCTTTTGCTGCCAGAGTCGCAGCATCGCCTTTGCTTCGACGGCGAGACACACGTCCTGTGAGACGCTTCTCCTCTACTGGCTTCTCGATAGTATCCGCCGCTCGTTCGGAACCGCTAGATCCTCCTGGCGGACATGACGCTTTGGATGATGAATGCCGCCGTGATCTCGAGCCCGCCGCACTGACGCTCAAGGATGTGCTCGTGGTGTGATGTCCATGACCGGCCGCAGAGAGTGACTTGGCGCATCGGCTTGCAAACGTAGTCGCTCTCAAGGACATGCTTGTGTGTTGGAGAATGATAGCAGATAGCGGCATGCTTGCATGAAAGACAGCAAAGGACCTGCAGCACGTGCCAATTTCGCTCCACCTGTTTAGAGCATCGTATACTGCCGTATGTTGCAATCGATGCTCAAGCTGTTACAATCGCGTCAGTTGAGCTGACCAGTCGCGTCTGCGAGACATCATGCTACGATCTCGATAGTGATGCCACGGTACGTTTATGGAAGCCCAAAAGATGCACCACGCTGACCTTGTTGCAGGGAAATCATCACGATTCAAGCTGGCCAGTGCGGCAACAGCGGTAAGATCTATCTGTGACTTACTTGACAGAGCATTCATCTGATCTTCTCTTTCTACCAGTCGGGAGCGCATTCTGGCAACAATTGTGTCAAGAGCACGGGATCAATCAGGATGGAAATCTCGAAGACTTTGCAACAGAAGGAGGCGATCGTAAGGACGTCTTCTTCTACCAGGTTCGTAGTGCGCAATAGCCTGAAAGACACCAACGACATGCTGAGAGTTTGCTGGGATAGTCCGACGACACCAGATATGTACCTCGCGCGATTCTACTCGATCTAGAGCACAGGGTACGTCAGCTGATGCAATCATCCCGCCGCAGAGCCATTGCTGAATGCCGCTATAGGTCCTCAATGGTATACAAACTGGACCGTATGGAAACATTTACAACCCCGAGAATTTCTACGTGCATAAGGAAGGCATGGGCGCAGGGAACAACTGGGCAGCTGGTTACTCTATGGGGGAACAAGTACATGAGGATGTCATGGATATGATTGATCGGGAAGCGGATGGTAGTGACTCATTAGAGGTCAGGGCATACCGTTCGAATGCAAGTACCGAGGAACAACCATTGATCTTGTCATAGGGATTCATGCTGCTTCACTCAATCGGCGGAGGCACAGGCTCTGGAGTTGGTAGTTTCTTGTTGGAACGACTGAATGATCGATTCCCAAAGCGCCTCATCCAAACATATTCGATCTTCCCAGATACCCAGAACTCCGATATCATCGTGCAGCCTTACAACAGCTTGTTGTCTCTGAGAAGATTGACTGAATTCGCAGACTCGGTTGTAAGTTAGTCTGTTGTCACCATGACAAGTCCACTGACATAGTGGTAAGGTTGTGCTCGACAATGCAGCTTTGTCAAAGATTGCAGCAGACAGACTTCATGTGCAGGAGCCATCATACCAGCAGACGAATCAGTTTGTAAGTGTGCGAACTTTAGCTCACAATGCCACATCTAATATCCATCAGGTAGCAACGGTCATGTGTGCTAGTACGACGACTCTACGTTACCCTGGCTATATGCACAATGATCTGGTTGGCATTGTCGCGTCTCTCATTCCAACTCCGCGTTGCCACTTCTTGACAACAGCATATACACCATTCACTGGTGATGTTGTCGAGCAAGCCAAGACCGTGCGCAAGACGACAGTACTGGATGTTATGCGACGTCTGCTCCAGCCGAAGAATCGTATGGTCTCTACGAATCCCACGAAGAAGAGTTGCTACATTTCGATCTTGAATATCATCCAAGGTGAAGCAGATCCCACAGACGTGCACAAGTCACTACTGCGCATACGAGAGCGCCGGCTTGCGCAATTCATACCATGGGGCCCAGCATCGATACAGGTCGCATTAACCAAGAAGTCGCCATACGTCAAGACATCACACAGAGTATCTGGTCTGATGCTTGCAAATCATACTGGCATCTCCACCCTGTTCAGGCGAATAGTTGGACAGTACGACAGGATGAGAAAACGAAATGCATATCTGGAGCAGTACAAGCGAGAAGCTCCATTCGCGGATGGATTCGGCGAATTTGACCAAGCAAGAGAAGTTGCGCAGGATCTGATCGCAGAGTATGAGGCTGCCGAGAATCCAGATTATTTAGAACCTGGTGCAATGGCTCAGGAAGGTGGAAATGTCGCGGCTTGAAAGATACCCCTGCTCGTTGAAGCAGAAAGACCTTGCATATCGACGAGGCACGGTGTTTACAGGCTGGTTGGGGTTTACTGTTACGACTATATCATAAGACGACGAATAGCATAGAAATGATTCACAAGTTCTCTCTCCACAAAGTGCATTGAAAGTGACAAAAGTGCCCCTTTACCCATTTCCCAAAATCTCTAGCGCGTACCAGAGAACGGTCTGCCACACACACATACAATTTGTCTGTCAACCACGACTTCGAGATTGTCTGATTTCTTTCTTCATCAATCGCCACCATGAAGTTGAACAGTAATACTCACCAAAGCCTGCTGCGTCGCTCTAGGACCTCTGCTGACGTTGATTGCAGTCTCATACCCCAGCAATGGCACACAAAAGTTGATCGAGATTGAAGATGAGCGCCGTCTCCGCGTCTTCATGGAGCGCCGCATGGGCCAGGAGGTACCTGGTGATTCTGTTGGCGACGAATTCAAGGGCTACGTCTTCCGCATCACTGGAGGCAACGACAAGCAGGGTTTCCCGATGAAGCAGGGTGTCATGCACCCAACCCGTGTTAGACTTCTGCTCGCCGATGGACACAGCTGCTACAGGCCCAGGAGAACGGGAGAGCGCAAGAGGAAGAGTGTCAGGGGTTGCATCGTCGGCATGGACTTGTCTGTGCTATCGTTGAGCATTGTCAAGCAGGGTGACAGCGAGATTGAGGGCATCACCGACAAGGTCGAGCCAAAGAGACTTGGACCCAAGAGGGCAAGCAAGATCAGGAAGATGTTCGGTCTCACCAAGGATGACGATGTGAGTTGGATCTCCCTACACCTGGGCGATTGGAGGCCGTCAGAAAGAAAGATTATCTGTCGCAAGGACCGGGGTCACTTCTATGGCTGCCAAAGGCCAGCTAAGCGGTTCATACCTTGGGCATTGGGTCGTCGCAATTTGTATAAGGACATCTGCTGACATGTTTCTCTCCCACTACAGGTTCGCAAGTTCGTCGTCCGCCGCGAAGTCCAGCCCAAGAAGGAGGGTGCCAAGCCATACACCAAGGCCCCCAACATCCAGCGCCTCGTCACTCCCCAGCGTCTCCAGCGCAAGAGACATCTCAAGGCCCTCAAGCGCCGTCGTTCCGAGTCCCAGAAGGAGGCTGCCGTATGTCATATTCCATATTCTATGAACATACGCTGGAGGACGCCTGACTAACATGATCTTTTAAACCAGTCCGAGTACGCCGAGCTCCTCCACAAGCGTGTCGCCGAGGTGAAGGCCAAGCAGACCGAGCAGAAGAAGAGACGGGCCTCATCCATGAGGAAGTAGAGGACAGCAGGGTGTTGATGTTGAATTGTGCTTTATGATCATGGATTGTCGGTCTAGATTTTTCGAGTCAAAAAGGTCGGCCGAGAAAGACTGCATACATGCTTGCATAGGTTGGGGTGAGCAAGGTAGCGGACCAGAAGGATGCGGTACATGCAGTCTTCAGTGCGCATGGGTGAAGCACGAGGATGCTGTGTGGCTGTTATGAAGAATCTTTCTGGTGACTGTTACTGTCACTGCAGCAGAATGGAATGAAATGTCTCAACACAACGTGACCTTTTCCATGAGTGACGTGATACCACGACTAGATACCCAAGCTTCTGGTTCCTGGATCGTCCACTCGCTCGAGACTCCGCCTACATCATGCTCCATCCTAACAGTATCCTTCCTTCATCATACGCGCTCAATCCTCCGGGTAGCAAAGTGATGGCTCTGCGTCCACCCACTCAAGCCGCGCACACTCAGATCTGGCCCAGCTCATCCACATTGCCACGTCTCCTCCACCCGACCACAGCTCTGCCGTCTCACGCCACCCTAACCAGCTCAACAGCTTTCTTCCGTTGAATGTTCTCCACAGACACAGTGATGCACGTACTTCGTCCGCGTACGCCGGTCCCCGTCGCACATCACCTTTCATTACCTCATGGGGATCGAGGCAACCCGGTGAAGTCTGTCATGATCTTGCGTTGGTGTTGGTGGTGGTGGTGGTGAGTATGTCGTGCTTGTGGTCACGCTGTGAGGCCACATTAGGGTGTATGCAAGTCAAGCAAAGCAGAGCACCAGAGCTAAGCACATGGTCACCTCACAATCCCAAAGTACAGTCAATCACACCACATCACAGGATCGTAGCTCAAGTAACTAACAAAGTTCATTTCATTATATCTACTACTACTACTACTACTACTACTCTAGAATCTATCTACGTTTCACTTGCGATTCCAGCACTTGGAGATCTGCCTTTCTTTCCCTCCCCTCCCGTTCCATTCTGTTGTCTATCTATACCCATGTCTTGGTCGTGTCGTGTCCTCCCTGTCCATATCCAAGTCGTGTGTGTCGTGTCATAGCATATCGTAAACAGTCGCCCATCGCAGCATTACCAACCCCTTTCCCATTTCCTCTCCCGCAAGCTCTGTCCTTCCCACCCTCATCTCGCGCCCCAAACCTTCCTCC
>Ga0268250_10000390_pt1 | contig 21282 bp, 14 predicted proteins | sample AgamicAsSfe_FD_200448 | JGI IMG/M metagenome (GOLD analysis project Ga0268250, IMG submission 200448) | Agave microbial communities from Guanajuato, Mexico - As.Sf.e (v2) (version 2) | ecosystem: Host-associated > Plants > Phyllosphere > Phylloplane/Leaf | place: Guanajuato, Mexico | collected... | reverse complement strand
GTGAAAGAGGCTGCCTTACGAGCGCAGTCATTCAATCTGCTTATGTTATGGAGTCCGAACTGTTGGTACGTCCTCATCTTCTGAGAATTCTCTCGCATTTTTTGCAGGAGGGCTTTCTTCGAAGCAGTTGACTCGATATCACAGATGATAGGGATAGTCGTGAATGTCGGACCTGCAACGTTCTCAAGTTCAACAAGATTGTCAAGACGACCTGATAGTACTAATCCGAAACAGATCGAGGAGGCTCCGCTTGTCTGGCGGAGTAGAACAGCAAGCGCAGCAGCGAGTATCTCGGAACAAGACCAGTCGCTTTCCGTGGGAGATGGCAATTGGACTTTGACAATACGTCGCCCAGACTCCTCCGTTGTTTCAAGGCTCTCTAGGATAGGTGCTTGAGCCGGTGGCGGGCGATCCGAAAAAGCTCTCCATGCGTCTTTACTGTCCTCCGTCCAGGAGACACTTTCTAAGTGCTTGATGAACGTGCGGTACGCCGGCCGCTTCGGCAGCGGCAAGCACGACCAGGCATGATGCAAGTCATGGGCAAGCATGTCTATCGAAGAAGCATCCATTGCTGCGTGATGCATGATGATATGTAGATAAACACAAGCCTTCGTTCTTTCTAGGTAGAACACAGGCGGAAGATGAACCTGAGTAAGATGGTGCTTGTCCAGAAATTCTTTGGTGTCTGGAGCATTTCGTTGGACCAAAGGCCCATTGCGCAGCACGACCTGAACTGGAACACCATCCATATCTGTAACAAATGCAGTTCGAAGCATCTCTTGGTGCGCAACAGTTTGTTGTACCGCTTCGTCCAGCCGGTCGAGGTCAACTGATTGTGGAAGCTGGAAAGTTATTTTATTCGTGTACGACCCGGGGCTCCTCGCTGAGGATGCAATGAGCGCTAATTGCATGGGTGACATAGGGTAAATGTCAATAATGGAGTCCAGCGGGACATGGAGGCGCCGTCTGATGTCCTCACGAAGCGATTCAAACGAAACGTCTTTCAGCAATGAGAAGGGCTCAATATATTGCGCACCATGTGTCTCATGCTCTTGCACATTTCCTATCAAGTGCTGGGCCATTTGCTTCAGCGTCAGTCCAAGGTGGATCATGCCGAGATCTGCGAGATAACCCTTTGCTCTCAAAGAGAATGCGAGTCGCATCAGGCTAAGGGAGTCGCCTCCAAGTCTTGCGAACGTATCTGTTGCCGTCAGTCATAAAATCGCTGGGTGATCTCCACGTATATGATGTGCGCTTACCACTGGAAGCAATTTCCTGTCTTTCTATGCCCAGCACTTCCAACCAGAACTTCTGCATAGTGTGCTCGCTTTGAGACAAAGCTCTGATATCAAGTGCTGCGGGTGCTGCAGAAGAGTCTTCTTCATTCTCCGAAGACCATGTCTCCGCAGTACGTTGTAGGAGACGGCGGTCCACTTTTCCTGAGCTAGAACGAGGAATGCTGTCAACTTTGATGATAGCCCAAGGCTGCATGTACACCGGCAAATCCTGCTGAAGAGAGGTTCTGATACACTGTATAGTCTGGTTAAGGTTTTGAGACTGTCTCAAGACAAGTTTCTCCTTCTCGGACATTTTTGGTACATCAGAAGGACTGATTGTGATAAATGAAAACAGAAGAGTGGTTCCATTCCTCTGGACAACATCCGTTACAACTTGGTCGACAAGTCCGGTACGTTGGATGGCCATATCAATCTCTCCAAGCTCAACACGCTTTCCTCGGAGTTTCAGTTGTGTATCAGCACGACCTAGAATGCGGATAGAAGAGTCAGCATTATATCGGACTAAGTCGCCAGTCCGATACGCTTTCCACGTCCTACTTTGTTCGTCCACCCAGGTCGGTGGTGCGACGAATACATCGGCGGTGCCTGCGCTATTGTTCAAGTATCCATACGCGACAGCTGGACCGACACAAAGAAGTTCGCCGACTGTGCCTATGGGAGCGAGTCTGTTGTGATTGTTGGGATCCACAATCCAGGTGGACGTTGTTCCTATACCGTTGCCAATACAATATGGGTCTGCAGACAAATGACAGACAGTGGTGGTAATGGTTGTTTCGGTCGGTCCGTACTTGTTGATTAGATGGACTTTGCCCACCCAAGTGTCCAGCAGACTCTGGGTCACGAATTCTCCACCTAATGCCATCGTCTTCAGGGTTGGAACGTTCTCAGGGCTCAACAAGCTTGCAACACTAGGTGTGAGGGAGATCCAGTTTGCTCGCCTTTCGTGGATAGTCTTCTCAAGCTCAAAGAAACGTTCGTGTTCAGTCGGCAGGCAAATACAACCACCGACTGACAGTGTACCAAAAATATCGGTGATGCTCATATCAAAGGTGAGGGACGCAAACTGGAACACCCGAGAACTGGACTTCAGATCCAAATGGTGTTGATGTGCTACGATGGCCGTGCACACCGCGATATGAGGTATCATAATGCCCTTGGGCTCTCCAGTGGATCCTGAGGTATATACAATGTACGCCAGGTCTTCTGGCTCCACATCTTCAGCCAGGTCATAGCAACTGGCTGGAACTGATGTTTCCCTTGCAAGCTCCTCAACGGTGACTTCTACTATGTTTGAAGGGGTTTCAAAAAGTGGTTTGCCGGTGTCGACTACAGCAAACGCTGCAGCTGTGTCTTTGGCAATCTTCTTGATCCTTCCATGAGGCCACTCCACATCAATGGGCACGAAAGTCGCGCCTATTCGAAGAATAGCTAGAACAGCTGCGATCTGATGCGGTGATTTGGCCATCCGGACGAGGACCTTATCCTGTGATCGTATTCCAGACTTTCTCAACACATCAGCTATAGCGATGACATATAGCTCAAGATCTCGGTAGCAGATAACTTGTCCGCAGGATCCTTCAATGGCTGGCGAACCAGAGAACTGTCGCATTGCCGCCTGAACGAGCTCAAAGAGGTTCCTTTTCTGAGGCTTTAGTGGAGTGACGTTCCATCGCTGGATTTGCTCGAGATCCTGTGGAGGAATCATGTCGATATCGTCCAAGGTTGACTCACCACACACACGTGTTGAAATTTGTTCCACCACATGCAGATACTGTTGAGCCAACCGCGTTATTTCTTCGACTCGGATCCATGTATCATCATATGAAATAGACAGTTTCAGTCCTTCATATGTGGGCATACAATCCATGGTGACCGCGTAACCTCCTAGCATGGTTTCCTGGATCAAGTCAAATGTGACCTCGCGTGCAGAGACAGAATGTGAGATCTCAGTAGGCTGTACTACTAGCATCGTACGGAACTCGCAAGCATTCGCAGCGTCTTCAGAGACCTTTCTGATGTTCTGTAGTCCATAAGCGCTGTGAGGCATCATGGCTGTGAAATCGTCCTGCTGTCGTTTCACAAACTGGGCAACAGGTTCTTCCTTGCTCAGGGAGATATGTGTAACAGCAGCAGACATGGTTGGCCCTCGGACCGATTCGATGTGTGGAAAATCACTTGTTCTGCCGGAGAAGATTGTGCCAAAGCACGGGTCTTTCGTATTCTCGTACTTTGCCAGAAGAAGGGCCCAGGCACCGCGAAGTATAGCAGGCTTCAATCTTCCTTGGTCAGGCCACGAGACATTGGCTGTCCATGAAAATCGCCGATCTGCATGAAGAGACACACGACCATGGTGCGGCTTTTGCGGCCATGATGAGCTTTGTGCATTCGTAAGATACTCCGCCCAGAATTGCTTCGTTCGCGAATTTTTCAGGTTCTGATGTTGATGAGAGATGAAAGATGCAAAGGTAACTAACGAAGACGGCAAGTGTCCTTCGCTGTACGCTTTGGAAATGTCGTCCAACAAAAGCTCTTGGCTCCATCCATCGTAGGCGGCATGTGACATGGTCACTGCAAACGTGTTTACGACTCCATTCTGTACGACTAGATCGAAGTTGAAGAGATATTGGTCTTCCAGCTTTACTGGCTGAGATGTCAAATCTTCCATGGAGGCGTGAGATCTGATCGGTGGCGATGACGGGCCGTCTGGGGAAATTACCAATTGTAGAGCTCCCAAAGTCTTGAGCGCTACGATGATGGTCCTTAGAACGGCGGTACGTTGTATGGCAAGCATTAAAGCCGTCGTGAAGCGGGCTTCGTCAGATGGCGTAATCGCAAACACGTGGCGGGTTACATAAAGTCCTTTCGATGTCAAAGCAAGTGCAGCCACGCCTTCCTGAAAGGCAGTACACGGATAGATATCGTCCACATGATTCAGAGTGAATCCGGTGAGGCGCTCAATTTCCTGCGGATCGACGAAATCCCTCAGCGAGAACCTTTCAACATCTCTACTGGTTCCTGCAATACGCTCTTCCTTCCCAAGATCTTTGTTGAACATATGATCTTGAATAGCACTGAGGGTCGGATTGCGGTAAATATTATGAACCGCAATTTTAACGTTGTCTGCACGAGCTGCCGCAACAAACCGCATCGCAGCAAACGAGTCTCCCCCTATCTCGAAGAATGATGCTGATGGGTCGATTCGGAAATCATGTGATAAGCCAAGTACGCGCTGTAGGGTACGCCTGAACCAAGATGATTCCTTTGAATCGTTACGGCCTGAAACGTCATTTGATATAGTTTCTTGGCTTCCAATGCCGCTCTTTGAAAGTAAATGACTTTCGAAACCCTCAGTTCGATAGGCTGTGATAAGCACGTTCCGGTCAGTCTTCCCGTTCAATGTCTTCGGCCAGTACGTAACGAAGAAGAAATGGGAAGGGACCATATATGTTGGCAATCGGGCCTTGAGATGTTTCCTAATGACCGATATCGTGGCTTCTCGATTGGGGGTCATTTTTTGGAAGGTACTTGGTCGGTCAACGGCTGCATCCGTGCCGTCATCCAGGAAAGCCACGAGCTTGTTCGAGACATGAATGACAGCGACGCTGCGAACATTAGAGGAGGCATCGAGAATGCTGTCGTCAATTTCTCCAAGTTCGATTCTTATACCATTGATCTTCAATTGATGGTCTTTCCTGCCATGAAACACAATATCCCCATTTTCTGTTCGACGTCCAAAGTCACCTGTCAAGTATACCATCTGCTCTGATTCTCTGCCTCCAGACGGCATTATGGTGATGAAAGACATCTTCGTTCTGGCCGGGTCCGCTAAATATCCGCGGGCTACAGTCGGTCCCGAGATTGCAATCTCTCCAGGATATCCTGAAGGAACGGGTATGCGATCTCCATCGAGAATCCAAACTCTTGCGTTCAGCGAAGCTCCAAGGTTTGACAGTTCAGAACACTTAGGCATTACCCTTGTTGAGGTTACGGAAATACCGCCTTCTGTAGGACCATAGCATTGGTACAGCTGCAATCGGGCGGCCCAGCGATCCACGATCTCTCTGCTCAGTCTTTCACCAGCGATTACCATGGTTCGAAGGTGTGATGCATGCTCGACTTGAAACAGACTTGCGAGCGTGGTAGTAGCAATGACAGTATCGATTTGCATATCTTGTAGAGCTTCCGAAGTTTTATTCATGCGCGAATATCTGGAGGGGATGCAAATACACCCACACCTTGCCCACGAGCCATATATCTCTAGCAGGCTGAGATCGAAAGTGAGGGTCGTAAACTGGAGAATGCGTATACCTCGCTTAAGGTGGAATGAATCGACGAGACTGTGGACGGCTGTCGCGATATTTTGATGTGTAAGTTCCACTCCTTTTGGCACACCAGTCGAGCCTGTAGACGAAGTTGTCAGCAGTGTCTTCTGAAACTTCAAAAGAGCCAAGATCGCAGCATAGCCTATATCCTCGGATATCACTGGAGCTTCCGCCCTCTACTGTCTTACCAGATGTGAAAAGCACAAAAGCGGTGTCTGTAGACTGCTTTACAGAACTTCCAGGAGGCCTAACTTGCACTCGATCATCTTCTGATATTGTAATTCCAGGTGCGTCCGGTCCTTCTGTGTCACACTGACCAAACTCTCTATCGAGGGAGCCTGACGCCTGTTCAGCAAGTATTGGAACAATCTCGTCTACTTTGATGATCTGTCCTGCAAAATGAGAGTATCTTGCACATTCGTGCGAGGTACAGAGTAGGATTCCAGCATTGACTTGTCTAATGACAACATTTTGGCGCTTCATTGGGTGCTCAGGATCAATAGGAACATAGGCGCACCCTGCCTCATGGATAGCCAGAATACCAAGTATTGCGTAAGCGCTATTACCAATACAAAGTGGGATGATCGAGCCAGGCGCTGCGCCGTGTTGAACAAGGGCACATGCCAGTTTCTTCGATAGTCGCTCAACTTTGGAGTACGTCAAAGAGAAGCCCAGTTCCTGGTCGAAGATCGCAGGATCCTGGGGAGATTTGACCGCAGATGCATGGAAAATGTCTTCAACACGCATGTCCAATGCGACAGGCGCACAAGTCGACGCAATGATGCGCTCTAGGTGTGTCTGGGACGGTCTTTGAAGAACTTTCACCATTTGATGGATGCCGAAGTCCTCGAGTTGTTTTCTAACGTCTTCAAGGCGGCTGAGGATGCATCGCACCGCTTCTGCGGATATGATCGTCTCGTCAAATCTGCTCTCAACTAACACAGTCTGATTCGCTCTCATGACCATGGAAACAACAAGAGGATAGTCGTAGCGAGCCTCGGAGACACTATCCAACACCAAGGCTCTCTCTTGCAATGGTGTATCAATCTCCGACTGGATGACGAGCAGCGAACGGAATTCGCAAGCTGTCTTGTAGGTGGATCCAAGGGCTTGTATATTCTGTAGTCCAAAATGTCGATGCGGGACCATATCATATAGGAGCTTTTGGTGAGCTGCTGCAAGATTGTTGAATGTCATGTCAGGGTCAATGGCGGCTACCATAGGTGTGATCGCTATTGTCGGAGCGACGATGTCTTCTATACCGTCAACAGCAGCGTCTCTGCCAGAATGAACCATTCCATAAACGACGGTAGTAGCATCAGCGAAACCACTGTACACGAGAGACCAAAGGGTCGCAAGGAGTGCTCCTGGAGGCACCTCACACTCAGCAGCCAATTTCCGGTAATTCCATCGGAGTGTGCAATCAAGGGAGTGGCTTGTACTGTCCTTTGAGACAGTCGATTTGATCATCGGATAATCTGTGGGACAACGGTTCTCCATGATATCCAGCCAAAATTCTTTCGATAAACTCGTAGGTACATCTCGAAAGATTGAGTGCACAAAATGCGTAAAGGGGGTGCCACGAATTGCATCGAGAGTCGCTGGCAGCGGTGGTACATGGTTGCTTTGTATGCTCTTCTCGTATAGATATTCAAGCTTATCAAGCATAAGCAATATCTGTGTACCGTCCATGATGGAGTGATGGATACAGAATCGGACAGTGGACTCGTCGAATACGTAAAACCATAATCGCGACCCTATGTCCATGTCACATGGGTGATTATCCATTGAGCTTACGCAATATTCAGGAGCCAACACAACCTGAAGCATGCCAAAGTCAGGAATCAGCGCAATTCTGGTTCGGAGGATGGGTTCCAGAGCAACGAGTTGTGACCACGCAGTGTCGAAGGCAGATCGGTCCAGTCGACCTCTTGCCCTTATACTCATTTCACAGATGTATAGTCCAGGACGCTGTAAAGAGGCGGCCATGATTCCACCTTGCATTGGTGTGCAAGGATAGATGTTATCGATGACCTCCTGCGGAACGGAACAGAGCCTGGAAACCGCTTCTTTGAGCTGTCTTCGGTTGGCTTTCGCGTCTAGTAGGGCATAGGGAACATTTGCTTCGCATCTTGACGCTGGCTCAAGCCGCATCTCCGAATCGACGAGCAGAAGGGCTTGCTTCTCGATAGTGTCGGCATCACGCAATGTTTGCATGGTGAAGTTAATCCCATGAGCCCGTATTGCCGCAACAAGCCTAACGACTATGAGAGAATGAGCGCCCATGGCGTAGAACGACCGGTTAATGGGTATCTTGGCAGTATCTATATCAAGTAGCTTGGCCCATATCGAACTGATCGCTTGCTCCGGTCCAGCTAAGTGTACTGTACTTGTTTCCATTTTGCTGTCAGATGGAGATGTAGATGGAGATGGAGATGGAGTGAATACTGCAGGATGCGTCCGAAGTTGAATTTCGACTTGGGTTGATGACTCTAGCCATTGCATCAAGGCCTGGCGATCGACCTTACCGCTTGATGTCAGCGGTGTATCCTGGAGGACCCACCAACTTGTCGGAACTGCCGCAGTCGGCAATGATTTTTCTAACTCGTCCAGTACTGTCTCAGTTATACTTATGGCTTCCTCAGATGTGTATGGCTCTACTAAAGCCACCTCTCCGCGATGCAAACTGCATTCGCCCAAGTTGACTTGTAGAAAACAACAAAGTTGGCTCTTTAGGGGACCAATGCTAGGGAGGAGCACAACTGTGGATTCGATGTCCGAAATGAGTCGGATAATCTCCTCGATCTCCACCAGATTGACTCTGTTGCCTCGTACCTTCACCTGGTAGTCTTTGCGGCCATAACAGAAGACATGGCCACTAGATACCATCTTTCCCAGGTCTCCGGTACGGTATATTCGGCCCTCTGGACTGCCCAGATGCCAGTGCGTCTCATCGTGCGCGTTGAGGTATTTGTTCATGACTTGGATGCCTGACACGCAGATTTCTCCGATAGTATCGCGAGACAGCTCGGCTCCTGCGTCATCTCTGATGGATACCTTACAGCCAACTAGCTCCTTCCCAATACAATGTGGCGAAGTTTCGATCGTCATTCGATGGGCAGTGACAACATCTGTCTCGGTCGGACCATAGCAGTTGAAGAGCTGTAGTCTATCTGCCCACATACGAATGATACCCTCTGTCATGGGTTCGCCAGAGCTGGCAAGGAGCTGAAGGCTACCATCGTTACTCATCCGTGCTGGATCAAGTAGCTGGATGACTGATGGAGTCAATTGCGCGTAGCTAGTTTGCGTCGAGATCATGAAGGATGACATGTCGGTGAGCATCTCTGATGTATCCCCAAGTATAACACATGCACCTATGCTAAGAGACATGAACAGATCCAGAGCAAATACATCGAAAGTAAAATGCGCAAACTGAAGGGTTCGAGTCTCTGGTTCCAAACGAAATAGTCGTGCTAAGGTAGAAGCGTTATTGACGACAGATTGGTGAGATATGACTACTCCTGATGGGTGTTTTGAATTAGCTGAATGGGAGGCTATAACGATACAGGGGGCTCGAACTGACCCTTGGGAATTCCTGTTGACCCACTCGTCCATAGAACATGGCATGGACTTTCTGGGCTGCAATTGACATACTGCAAGTTGTCACTGTCTTCGACACATACAGCTCTGGAAAATTCATCGTCCCAGACAACAACGCTCGTAGAGAGCGGATGATGCTGAAATTCGGCTGCGTATTCTGGTACTACCAAGAGGTGGCAGCTTCCAAGCGCTTGCAAGATTGCGCTTTTCCGTTTCACTGGAGCTTTTGGATCAACTGGTGACCAAGCACAACCCAGCTTCAAAACAGCGAGAATGACCGCAACAAGAGTTGGCCCCTTGTCCATACAGATGGCGAAGGTGTTGACGTTCGCTATTTTAATGGATTGCATCAGCCTCGCTATCCTGTTTGCTTCCGAATTGAGTTCATGATAGGTGATGATCCGAAATGATCCAAGATTGTAAACTTGGAGAGCATCCCTATACGGCGACGAGGAGACTTGGCTCTCGAAAATAGTATGGAGGAGTCTCCCGTCTCTCTTCTGATCGTCGTATTCCATCGTGTCATCAGCTTGTTAGCAGGAAGGTAGGTGTAGGAAAGAATGTCGTTGTGAACGCGAAGACCCGTTACTTGGAGAGCAAAAGAAAACTCATATTGTTAACGCTCGTATGGTTGCCCATATTAAGACACCATTATACGTACCTGACTGCCACTAATGCCGTGACCGAGCAGAGTTGGTTTGTAGGCTTTACTGCATGCGGCTGTTGGGCATCGCCAAGTTCAGGTGATATGCAACCTTGCGTGTGATTATCATATACAGCTGCATAGAGCTATCAGACACTACTGCATGGGGTCGAATGTCACTACTGCATGCACCCAACAGCCACTACTGCACAGGTTCAGTAGCTTAGATATATCGTGGCACAAAATGGAAGCTACCCTAACTACATGCATTGCAGGTGGATCTCATACTCGTTCTAATGGAGGGAGGTGGCACTACAACAACGTCAATCACTCTGGGCACAAAACTTCTAGGACCCACATCCTGCAAGATGCCCACCGACCCACCACCCATCATCATCAGGTAAGGTTACCCCCAGGGTAGCGACCCGACTGTCGCCACAGAACAATCGAGGCGCGCAGCAGTAGTACATATGTTGATGAAAGGGTGTACGATGGTTTCCGTTCCGTCGCCGTCATATTTGAAAACACAGTATACGCCACGCTTTAGCATTCTTGCAAGTTTCCATTTCTGAAATAAGGGATAGAGCATCATGAAATCAACCACCAAGGCTTGGGAGGCTTTGCGGCCTTTGCTGCCGTCTCGCGGATCTGACTGTGATTATTGGTGGGACTATACCGGCCTGCACCTTGCCCACCTCCTCGAGGCAGCTGGATACTCCATGGATAGGCAGTATCAAGCTCTTCTCTTTCACTACCATCGAGTTGTAGGCCACACTCTTGTCTCTATGCCAATTATTCGTTGCTAACTGTGTTCAAGGTGCCTTACTTTGGACCAGCACCGGCCAGCGACGGCACGTTCCACTGGCCAACCGTCAACACGATTCAAGGCCCTCCAGTTGAATACTCGTGGAAATGGAATACGAGGACGGGATCTCCGGAAGTTCGCTACACCTTCGAGGCTGTGGACAGATTCAGTGGCTCGCCGAAGGATCCTCTGAATCAAGGTCCTTCGAGGAACATGCTCTTTCATATTGCAAGCGCGTATCCTAATGTCGACCTGGCGTGGACGAATCACTTTCTTGCCACACTCTTTGACCACGATCAACATCGCTATGCCCAGGAACAAGATGATGATCAGATTACGACGACCGTCATGGTTGCCGCCGAGTTTGTTGAGTCCGGCTTGAACATCAAAGTGTACTTCAAGTCCCGTCGTCTCGGCATGCGAGAGATCCCCCTCGAGGTGTACAAAGACGCCATTTCCCAGGTCTGTCCCGTCAGTGCAGCCGCGAGTGTGCTGTATGATTTTCTGAATGACGACCCTGAAGGCCAACTTCTCACACCTGCGTACGCACAATCTCACTCCTTCCAAATCACTCTCTCGTCTTCTGACTTCCTTCCTAGAATTCTCGGCCTCGACTGCCTCTCCGCACCCAATTCGCGCATTAAGCTATACTTCCGGACTCCACGCGTACGCTTCTCCACAATTCACACTATCATGACGCTCAACCACCGCAAAGACGTCTCCGCAGCGCAAACCGAGTCCCTACGTACACTCCTCGCAGCTGTTACTGGTCTGTCGCTGGATTTTCCAGATGATGCGGACTGGCCGATTCATGCTCGCTTTGAAGATCTCGTGAACAAGAGTTCAGCCAAAGTACCGTTGGTATATCCTGCGTGCGGCTTCTATTTCGATATTGCACCCGGTAGAGATGTTCCCAACGTCAAAGTTCAAGTGCCGCTTTACGTATACGGACGGGACGAGCAGCAGCTCGCAGACGGTGTCGCTCAGTGGATGAAAGACAATGAGAGAGGAAAATTTGCGGACCTTTTCTTGAAAGCCTTGCCACGGCTGGGAGATAGAGGCACTGCTCATGGGCCAGAAAAGGTGAAGAGGCGGAGCGCGAAAGGTGCAAATGGAGTGGACGGGACGAACGGAACGTATGGAACATACGTGGGCATGCCACGAGGTCTGCAGTCGTACTTGAGTGTCATGTTCACGGGGGATGGCCAGCTGGAGGTCACGACGTATCTTACGCCGGTGTTGAGTGAGACTCCTTGGGTTGTCTGAACACAGCCTTGTGTTAGCTATGGAGCAGAGCGAAGTACCTTAAAAGCGAACAATTATATCACTCTCGCATCCGTCCAAGCACGATCACGTGAGTAGTTGACGATGTAGACGAAGGCCAGAACTCGTGACGGATAGGTGAGCTGGATACGTGAGAGGTTAGAAGACCCTAGCGGCTTTCTCTTCACTGTTCTCATCAAAGGTTCCCTCCCCCTCTTCAGCCATCTAGGAACAGCGTGTTTCGCGAAGCTTCATCGAAACAATTCCCTTCTGTTGATCGTGCACCCTGATGTCTGCTCGACGAAAAACTTCAAAGACCGTGTTGTGGATCTCCACTTCCACCAAGTTCTTGCCCAAACATGTCCGTGCACCGTAACCAAAACGGAAGTCGTACTTCCTTCTTGCTTTTGTGATCTCTTCATTCGCATCGACCCATCTTTCGGGGAGGAACTCGTCAAGTTGACAACCGAAAAGTGCTTCGTTTCTCGAAATGATATAGCTTGAGCTAGACACTACGGTACCTGGACCCAACCGAATGCCATTCAATTCGACGTTTTGGGAGTGATCAACCACGCGCGGAAATTGCGTAGGAGCAGCGGACAGGCGGAAGGCCTCCTTCACGCATGCCCCGAGATAACTGAGGCTCGCGCTGAGTTCATAGTTGACCTCACGTCCATGTTGGGATAAAGCTAAAATCTCTTGGTAAAGCTGCATACTGCATTCCTCCCGCGCTGCTATGTTCAGCAAGGCTGTGTTGAGTACCCTGGCGGTTGTAGTCGTTCCGGCCAGGATGGCGATGAGAAGCTCTGTCTTGATGCGATCATCGCTCAACAAAGGGTCTGGTTTCGCATCCGTCCTCTTTGCCAGTATCTGACTGAGAAGACAGTGTGGTGAAGCTTCAGACTTGTGTTCGAAATACTTCACCCAAGCCGCGTCACGCTCCGCTTTCATCACCCCAAGCCCGGCCTGATCTGTTGGCCAAGGAAGAAATAACGATCTCCCTATGTGTGTATTTCTTACCAGGGCACTCAACGCTGGAATGAGATTGAAGTATTCCAGATATCGGCCGGAAGTGTTGGATTTACTAGCTCGCTCCAGCATTGTTCGTATGTCAGTCCACTCCTCGATGAAGCCGAAAGGCTCGCCAAATATCATGACTCCGAGTACGTCAAATGCCAGCCAGAGTACGCGATCAGAGAGTACGAATGGTTCGTTCTCGCGGGTGCAAAGTCGCGTCACCCACATATCGATGACGCATTGGATCTGCGGCTCCAGAGCTTTCACATTGGCCATGCTGTATGCGTGGGCCAGGGAGCGACGCGCTCCAATATGAGGGACGTGATGCTTCTCGGAAAAACAGCTATCAGAAGCCTCGTTCAGGGTGGAGTCGTAGAAGTTTGATTTGTTGGACTTCATGTGATAGACCTTGGGAAGCAGGGTGGGATCGGAGACAATGATTCGGCTGGGTCCATAGCGCACGATGGGGCCTTGGGCATCTATCAGTATGCATCATTTTGAGAGCGACACGAGTCGGTCAAGAATCTTGATTGAGAAGTGAGTACCTACCATACTTTTCGTGGAGCTGTCGGTGGAGCTGGTGGTGATCGCCGGCTATGTAGTAGTATGCGTGATAGAGGGAAGTCACTGAACCCCAAAAGGGTCCAGGGACCTTCGAGAGGGGGTGGAAGTATCTCCTTCGAACAACAACGCCAATGAAGATGGCCACCAAGAAACTCAAAAATAAATCGAGGCGTGCTTGAACGGCCATGATGAATTGGGATTTGCTGGAGAATAGTCAGAAAATGATCACTACTCATGCGGCGTCGAAAGCAGGTGCACGAATATAGACAATTCGTTCAAGGGTCCTTGGAGAATGATTCTGGTTTGACGAAAGCAATTGTGCCGTTGTCCTCGATCGCGTTGACGGTAAATCGCACGCTCTGCTCCTGAGCCCTCAGTTGCCAGCTAGCCGTCGCAAATTTACAAGCCAGCGATCAGACATGGTAAGGTGAACAGATCCTGGTGTCCAGTCATGGTGTGTATTGGATACGCCACTATGCGTATGACCCTGGTCCTGCTGGCAACCTTACGGTTGTCAAAGCGGTGAGAAATATGAACCAGGCTCGCATTCACAACAAACCTTGATGCATCTGCAGGACAATGTGCAGGATATTGCACCGCAAGTGCCTGCGGCATTTTCCATAAGGAAGTAGTCTCGATTGTGAGTCAACAAAAGTGCTTAGGCAATATGTGATGCCAAGGGGTGTGGTATTTGTCGTATATGCACGCCTGCTTGTTGTAGCATTTGCACATCGACTCAGCCGATTGCTTTAGAAACGATCTCTGATACTGCAAGCGTACATCTACTCCTGCTTTTCTGCTTACACATTTCCTTCCCAGAATATCATTTGCCTACCTCTTTGCCCAATCTTGACATGCCAAAACTGTTGTAGCAGACATCACGTTGCCAATGGATATTGGAAGCCGCGGATACCACAGTATTGTATCTCATTAAAACATAACTGAAAACGGCCGCATGTATGAAGCGATGTTTCGAGGGGGCTGGTGGTGGATTCGCGGAGGAGCAGCGACTCGTCGTCGTCGTAGCGTTTGGGTTCGCAAGGATGAGGCGGAACAGGAAAGCCGGCGGCTCCACCTGACACGGCGGGTGCAACCTCCACGGGAGGAGCGGGACGAGCCTAGCAGTAGAGGTTGACAGATCCAAGCACGTGGTGGAGAGCATGCATGGGGCGGTCTGCGCAGTCGTTGGTGTGAAAACTCACGAAGCGACATGCAAGCGACATGCAAGTCACGCGGTGGCGCTTCCTCGGTATCGTCTTTGTCCAATCGTAGCCCCGAGCATACGATTTCGACAAGCATCAGCGCAGGACTGCAGATTGCGATCATCGTTAGCCCACGTCAGGCGCAGAGCGCGACAATGTGTTGAGTTGGGTCAGCTGCTACCTCATAACTGGACGGTCATGCTTGGTTGCGACAGCCAAATTATCAGGAGAGAGGTGCGCATCACTGTTTCACATCGGTGCGTACAGCAGTGCTAACAGTGGTCGCAACTTATTCGTAATAGTCATTTCGATCAGCGAGATATGTGACATTGTTCAATGCTAGAGGTGACCGAGGGGTGGCACCACCAGGCACCGACCTCGCGCACTTGTCAGCAAGACAGCCGGCCGCGGCAAAGACCAAACTGCCACGCGTGATGTCTGTAGACCGCGTGGTGAATAATCAGTGTTCCATGGCGCCTGGGATATTCCAAGAGTGCTGGGGAGTCAGCATGCATCGAATCCAGAGAGTTGAGTGGTTGCAAACACTCGGCACGGCTCTTATCGGAATTCGGTATCTGCAAGGGTTCTTTTTCCCATAGAAACCCCAGATTGTGAATTCAATGTCGGTGAAAGATTGAAGCTGTTTTTATTTTTCACGTCCACCCACGATTACACGTACAAAACGTCTTGGGACGATATCGAAGACTGAGGTACTCTGCACAACCTATCACGATAGAATCTGATTATCGCTTCGCTCACAACCCAAACCATGGCACGTATCTGGCCAGCCGTTTCCCTGCTCGCCGCAGCTGCGGTCGGCAACGCGATGTTACGAAGCGCCAGATTATTCTTGGCTGAACAGGCGTTATGTCGGCATTACTACTCGATTCACGATCCTACGATGATCGCTCCCCATGATCGAGTCAAAGAGGAGCAATGTAAGCTCGATGGTATTCAGGCTGAATTATCCATGGTTATGGGCGTGTTTGAAGCCCTCACGCTACTTGGTGGTAAGATATCGCGTATGAGCTTGTAAGCTAGAGGTCTTAAGACTGACTTCATGATTGTAACAGGCCTTCTTGGGACGCCATTGACAGTCCGTCTGGCTCCAACAATAGGTCTACGCAAGACCATCGCTATCAATATGTCCATGATGTGTGGTGCTGCAATTTACTCTACAATAGTCAGTACGTTTCTCGGCCTAGTGAGAGCATCTCGATGCATCGAAGCGGATTGCTGACACACCGATACAGCCTTACTGCCTGAGGTCTTCAATGTTCGCATGATATGGTTGGCCGGATTGTTTGAGCTCGTCAGCGGAGGTACACCCACCCGGAACGCTTTGATATACATTCATCTGGCCGAGAGAATATCGCCGGACGCTCTGTAAGTATCAACACTACTATGATCCTCCTGCATCCACTAACGACCTTCCAGGAGCGCGACTCTCTATCGAATAAGCACACTTCTTATGATCATGAGCTTCATCGGCACTTCCTTTGGAGCGATCCTACTCGCGAAAAACGTATGGCTGCTTTGCTTTCTTGGTGTGGGCTTCTGTATCCTGGGTTTACTGTTCGTCCCGTTGCTACAAGGACGCTCGTGGCTGGCCGCCCTGCCGCCCTCGACCATTGTTGCATCTCCATATATGCCTATCACGGAAGACACAGACACGGAACAAATTGCACCCGACGATATAGAGATCAAACCACCTCGGATCCGAATACAGTCACTGAAGATGGTATTGGAGACGACTAGATCTGAGGGATACCAATCAACACAGATCCTGGTAGCCCTAGTACAAGACCGGGTGGCATTATTGAGCTTGCTCATCTACTTTTGTTACGAAACGGCAATCTACATCAGAGCTGTACTGCCGCAGTGGGCCTCCAAAAGCTTCGCCTGGACGCTTGCTGATGTGAACGCTGTCACTGCACTCCAAATCCTGGTCAACGGCTGCGTATTACTCTCCCTGCCATACCTGAGCAAGCTCTTTTTGCTGCCGCGCCTGTCATCGCAGCGAATGGTGGATCATTGGACAATACAGTTCAGTCTGATATGCAATATCATTGGCGTCATCATGATCAGCATCGCTCCGAATCGATGGCTGTATATTATGGCTTTGGGAGTCTACAACCTCGGAGCAGCGCTGTCTGACTCCCTGCGCTCTTTCGTGACTGCCTCTCTACACGAAGAGAAACAGATTCAAAGAATATACACGGCCATCAGCATGGTAGAGGCCCTAGCCGGCCTCACTGGAACTACTCTTTGGAGTACGACATTCGCCGCTGGTATGCAGTATGGTGGATTGGCACTAGCTAGAATGTCCTTCTTCGCTGCAGCCAGTCTCTTCTTAGTATCTCTCTTTATGACGACTGCACTAAACACAATCACTTTGGAGAAGGCACCCAGAAGAATAAGCGATAGTGAATCGGAGTTGGCTGTCTAGCAACCTACTTCACGCCGATCCGGCTATCTGGTTTGGCACTCGGATACTCTACAAGATATTAGACTACATAGACACCTAGATCCAATTGTCATTCAGCAGTTTGAGTTTGCATGAAGTGGCAGCCCTAGATCCAATATCTCGTGACAGCAAGCAGTTTGAAGCTGGCATCCGTTATGCCAATGAGTATTGTATTAGGTATCGCGAAGCCTGTGTTAATTTGGCGAGGAGATACTGAGACCAAGATACGAATGAACAAGTCATCTAGATTACAAGTCTCGTAACTCATCTATATGATGACTATAGCACAAAGAACTACGACTCAGAAGAATCTGAAATTCGCCTGCAATGAACTGAGAAGAAACTCCAACAATTGCGTGATCGTAAAGAAGATGGGGCAATCACTCGATGCCGCACATGCGAGCGATGCTAGAACATGATCTGCAGGATAGTTGAACCTGCAGCGAAGTCTTCTAAGGTTGTATCATCGGTATACCAGACGCTTAAGAGGCGTAAGGCCTTCCCGACGCATGAAAAATCAGGACCTGCAAGTCCCTTGTAATTGATTTGCAGCAACACAATGTTGCGGGGGTAATATGACCCAATGCGGAAAATGGGCTCGCACGGTGTCTTTGTTAGTGCAAGGAGCGTGACAGCCCAAGCGCCATTTTCTTGATCGGTCAAGAGTCATGAGATCACGGCAGGAAGTGGGTCACTACATAATGCTGCTTATACTTGAGCTCAAATCAGGTGTCTTGGAGGCACAGACACTAGCCGTTGGGCGGTGCTGCCGTCTTGATGTTATGTGTTGTTAGGAATTGAGTTGAAATGGAGTACGATCTCGCACTGCTTTACTTTAAAGTAGTATAAGTGATATCAATATGTGGCTGGGGCTTGGCTCACAGCTGTTGAACATGTGTTGCAGACTAGACTGAGGGAAGGCTCCGGTGTAGGTGTCTGAGTGGATATAATTCGACACGTACTTGGGTTTCAGACGAGGACCGCATCCACGAGCTTTGCTGGGTTTTCGCGCCTGCACCAAGCCTCTGGTTGGTTCCATGCAGCTACCATGCTCAAGCGAAGGGTCAGGGAGCAGCTCCCTAGTAGGCTCATCAAATAGTTGAGCAGGGCCTTGTGAACCTTGGCGGTGCAGAGGACTGTCTGGTGCAATAGCGAACTGCAGCGTGCTAACGTATCCTAAAGGCCGCTGAGTTGTCAACCGCTGTGACAGGCGTTAGTTGAGTTTACGGGCCCACAGCATACCTAGGTAGGTACACTGGCCCTTTTTACCGGAGCGAATTGGCGTAGAGATCTAGCGCGATCCCAGCCGCACTCCACCTGCGGCTTAGGGTACGGACGATCCCGGGCTCCATCCATGGTTCAAACGGGTCACTAAGGCTAGCGGAGGGAGTTTCTTTTTGAGGAAAATGCGGTGCTTCTTAGTGTGCACGAAGAGATCATGGTCATGAGGCCTATTCCTGTGTTCGCCGCAACCCTCGCTAGGCTGCAGCTACCTATGCCGTGCTCTCAGCGTTTTGGTGAGGCTTTGTGGATTAATCTTCAACTTCGTTTTACTGAGCGACGTCATCTATGCCATTTCTTGGTGCGATGGCGCGGTATTACTTCGGTCTCATTACAACTACTTTGAGTATAGTGAACATCTCATGGAATGTACTCAAAATAATGACGTTAGACTCGGGGGCCTGATTCCGGGTAACTGGCTTCTGCTGGATCACGATGTGAGCTTCATCCGCCGCCCTCTTCGCGTAAGCAGATCTAAGCACTGCCTACCGCCCACCACCACCAACGGCGTGCAGCTGAGAGACAGGAGGTGATCGACACAGCACAGTTTCACCATTACCTGGTACGCGAAGCAACTAAGAAAGCGAATCATACGACTTGTTTGCCTGCGACTACACGGCTGAAGCTACCTAGGTATGTAGTTGGCGCATCGATCAACCGTCGAACGACGGGTCGATCAAGGGCCGGCGCCGCTTAGCCGTCGTTTGTCCCCACCTCTAACATGTACAGTAGTCAGACACAGGGAACTTGCAGCCGGTGTGGTGCAGTTGAACGGGAACATGGTGTGCGTCTGATCGATCTGCCAGTCCGCAGGTCATTCGGTCCGTAGCATCTACGGATGCACTTCCTGCCGTGTACATCCCTTCCAGGCGCACACCCCCCTCCTATTCGCACGTGCTTCTTAAGGCTCCACAACATCATCATCAAGCCCATGTCTTCGCCCTGCACTAGAACACTGGGTCAACGATGCGCCACAATGCGCCTTGATCAAAGCCTAGCAGACCGTCCGCATTGAGCTGTCCCTTTGTTACCTAGGTACGCTTTCAGGTTTGAGCACGACCTCGGGACCCACCAACGTCCCCGAGGTAAAATAGAGACCACGCAAGCCATTGCCATTTGCACCATATTTTCCCACATCTATACGAGCTATTGTCGGTGCATTGTATTATATTTTGCCACCACAATACGATCGACGATGCCCGCTGAGTACTTCTCTCCACTTTTTCCGCCTGTTCGAGGCAAGTTTCCTGTGCGATAGAGTTTTCTCTGCCTTTACAGCGCTGGAGTTATCACATTCCCCCTAGGTCACTATGGGCTACTCACTGCATCCTACAGAAACGTTCCTCGGCTGATAATGACGTGTTACTGGGACCGGCACCTTGCCCCTCATCGGCGCTCATCTTGATCGAAACCATGTCCCTTGCCAACTTTATCGATACGGTGCACAACATCTCAACGCCAATATCGTCATCACGTATGCTTTGGTTGCCGCCATTCACGTTTGTCTCGTTACTTTCACCGCTCCGATTTTCCCCTGTGCTCACATCTGGCAGTGTCAGCCACAATTGACGCATCAGTTCTACCATACAGAATATGTATCGATAGATATAGTCTTTCGTGTACGGATGTGTGCTATATCCACGACTGCGTTCAATAAGGCCGCTGACTAAGTGATCACTGAAGGCAGCATACTGGTCATTCTATTGTGCGAATCAATTCTCGCCATGGCGCCTTGGTCGTTCGTGCTGTGCATGTAACCACCGCGGTCGTTAGCATCAGACCCCCCGATACGCTACGTTCCTTCGCCACCAGTAGCCTCTCTAGCGAGCAGGTGGTATAGAGGAATCACATGAACATCAACGACGTTTACATGCCGACTAGTATTGCGGGTCTACTGCTATGACTCGGTTTGGTAGTATAGACGATGGGTCATCTAAGACTTTCGCAAAGTCTTCATTGTCTAGGTAGCTTGGACGTCATCTTTGCATGTTTAGTCTTCAACAAGTCGCTGTGGGATTCCGCCAGTGCGACACTTGTTGCTGTAATCATATAACCATGCAATCGCTTTCATATGTTGGCTTTGGCATGTTCGGTATGATGATGATTTCATGTCATTCTGATCTCCCTAGGTTGTGCTACCCACTGACTTCCTTCTCAATTTGCTTTTTCTTCTTACTTTTCCTAGCCTCTTGCGCACTCAATCAGTGGCGGTCTCCAATGCCTATGTTAGTCTCACCAAGCATAAGATTTTGGAGTTTAGGCAACTCATGTGCTACTTCTGTCTTTCTCTTCTTCATCTCTATGCAGCCTTATCTTGTTTGGCAAAATCGTGCTCCATTATCCTTGAAATGTATCTGCCAGCACGGACAGATGTCTCTTACTGTCGTTACTGGTAGCAATAATCTCTTTTCCTCTGTACTTTTCGCATCGTGCAACAAGTCAGAGGCTAGTAGACAGGGAAAAACAACTCGAACGCCCGCGAGCGGTCAATACACCAGCTGATTGGCTGCCAAGCCATCGATCACTAACTTGGTTGAATTTTTGGCACGAGCTCCTTGCCTAAGGATATTCATTTTAACCCACCGTCTCAACCATTTTCGCGATGTTAATACAAAACCTTACGCCTGACCGCTCCCTTGTTATTCATTTCGGTGCTACGACTTGCCATTCCTCTTACACTGTTTTCGTCCCCGGGGTCTAGCAATGATTTGCCGGTTGTGACTAGGCAAACCCATCAACTCCGTCTTTCCATTATATTCCTATCTCCAATTCAAACGCAATGGCGGGCCATTCGTTCTGTGTATCACCGATTTGGCA
>Ga0268250_10000389_pt1 | contig 21283 bp, 19 predicted proteins | sample AgamicAsSfe_FD_200448 | JGI IMG/M metagenome (GOLD analysis project Ga0268250, IMG submission 200448) | Agave microbial communities from Guanajuato, Mexico - As.Sf.e (v2) (version 2) | ecosystem: Host-associated > Plants > Phyllosphere > Phylloplane/Leaf | place: Guanajuato, Mexico | collected... | reverse complement strand
AGGCCGGGAATGCCGATGAAGGCGTGCGCGAAGGGATTGCGTCGTTGAGTTGCTGATGTTGGCGATGCTGTTGTCAATGCGGACGATGAAGCTGAATTTGCGGATGTTGACGATGCCGCCGAGGTCGCTGACATGGCCTCGGCGGACCTCGCAGATACCAATCCTCCAGTAACGATACTCGGCGGCAGTGGCGCACCGGCGATCTTGAATGCATCGCCATTCGGTGTCCTCGTCTTTGCCTGACGGACCATGGTCGCTCGAGCTTCTGCCTCCTGTTGAGCAGCTTCAGCCGCGCATCGAGCTTGGTATTTTTCAATTTCCCTCTGCTCACGGAATGGGTCCCGATGGATACTGGGATCGAACATCGCGCGTTGAGGTGAGGTTAGAGTTGGGTCGGTGGATGGGCCGATGGGTATTGGTCGTCGGGGTTGAATGTGAGGGTGAAGCTTTGATCGTGAACTGTGAAGTGTGATTGGATATAGGTTCTTGCTCTTGCGGTGGTAGGTTGATGTGGAGAGGATGGTGAGAAGGAAGAAGATGGGGAAAAGAAGGTGCAAGCCATGATATATATGGGGGGAGATGATGAACCTGAGCGGGGGATGTGAAAGTTAAAAGTGAAAGTGAGGTTGAGATGATGGTGGAGGTGAATGCATGCTATTTCTCTTCTCCTGATTCTGCCTGCAAGGAGCGTCAAGATCTCGCTACCACCTACACTACCTCTCGAACCTCGACACTGTTCCCAAGTGCTAATCTTCCTACGAATTTTCGTAGTCTCTTACATCTTGCACGCTCTTTGTGTCTTCATGCTCATAGGTCATGTGTCTTGAGCACATAGAATATGCTTAAATCCTCATCATCATAATATCGATTTTCCCTCCCTTTCCGTCGCTATGCAAGTCGATCAAAAATCCCACCGTGAATCAAATAACGCCGACATGCTTTTTCTTGTTGAACTCGCCAATGACCTTTTTGGGCTCCTTCCAGATCCTTCCCAAATGCAATTCACTACCTTCCCGCTACGCCGGATCCAAATCCATAACCAAAGTGACCTCACATCCCCGACCTCCAAGTATGCGCGCTCGCCGCCCCTCCAGCAGTAAGCTTGGGCTGCCCGCCAAGCGGCTCTTCCTCTTCATTCTCTCCACGCAGATCGTTCTCCTCATCGTACATCTGATTCCTCCCCAGACTCGGCACGGCGGCGACCTGTGGTGGTGGCCGGATGTTCTCGATGTTGCTTGATGGCGGAGGTCCGCCAGCTCCGTAGTATGCTGTATGTGTTGTGTTTGCATTGCTATATGCAGGCGCCGCTGGGCCGGGAGGATGCGGGATTGAGTTGCTACCTCCTGCGCTTGGATACATGTATGGCGCAGTCGGCGCAGAGTGCACTGCGACAGTAGAGGAGGATGTTGCAGCGTCATCGTTGTCAGTGCTAGTGCGAATGTTTGACAAGCCTGCTGTCACAGATCCTGCCCTTCTCCGGACTGTAGTGCCGCTCCTGCGCACACCCGACGGCGACTGCCAGTGGTATCCAGGAGGGTTCGAGGTCACAGGTGTGACGGGAGGCACGTTTGAGCTCGTGGTACCACTTCTACGTCGTCCCTTTGTGGTTGCGGTGCGAAGAATGCCACGGACTTCCTCGAGTTCGGCGACTTCGCTGCCACGGCGGCCCTGGATTGCGGTCTGTGCAGCACCTGTATCGGCGCGGAAAGAGCCAGAGTCGCGGGCGGTGTCTTGTCCTGGGAAGCGCTCGTTGAGCATGTTCACCGCACGTGTTTCCTGAATCGTAGCAAGAGGGGCGTGAGTTGTATTGTTGCTGAGATTGGTCTTCATGCCGTCGACACGGTTAGAGAATTCCGCCTGTTCGGACATGGTTGGTGACAGTGTTGCATTGCTATCATTGTTGCTGGTGGCTGCGAGCGCTGGAACCATGCGCTTGGCATCGGTCGCTTGAGCAGCTTCCTCACGCTTCTGAGCCGCGATACTATCGGCTATGGACACGCTGTATGTCGGATTGCCCATTTCGCCGAGGCCTGGCTTAGAGCCTGAAGGTCCGTAGATAGGCACTTTGCGCATTGCAAGGACCAATGCGCACATGAAACGACTTCTTCTAGCTGCTCGTACACTCTCATTCGCCCAGTTGCTCTTATGCATGATTTCGACTCGCAATTCAAGACTGTCCATCTTGCCAATGCCGACGACTTCGATCTCGATGTTGGGCTGAAAGTCTCGCGCATTCTCTTTGTCCGTAACGAATTTTGACATCTCAGTACGCAGGAGCTGTATGTCCTCGAATGTTGTGGAGAAGTCGACGTACAAGGCTAGCTGTTCACGCATAGCTTTGGAGCGGGAAATATTCTCAATCCAGTATGTGTTGAGTACGTTGTTCGGGATCTGGACGAGCCTGCCACTGTTGACACGCTTGAAGACGGTATATAGAAGTGAAACATGCTCAACGATGAGTTGGTCGGGAAGCAGACTCTGGTTCGTGCCATTGAGATAGACTGTGTCGCCGACATCAAGAGGATGCTTGACGAACAGGAAGACGCAGGATCCGAGGACCTCCTGAGCTGTGACCGAGAAGACAAAAGACAGAGAAAGCAAGGTCGTGCCTGCTGTGGCCAGCGTGGTAACAAATGACTTGTTCAGGAAAGCGACTACAAAGGTCAATTAGCCATTAGTTTGTCAAAACTGTTCGAGGACTTACTGAAGACAAAGATGCCAGCGATGAGCACAATAACAGAAAGCATTCTATCAAGCACATTGATGGCCTGGTCAACATCGTGCATACTGTTGGAGACAGCACGTCTCTCACGACCAACTTCAGTCACAGTCTGGATCATCTCGTCTAGAGATACATCGCCATTGCCGTCCACATCGAGCGCATGAAAACATGATTCTGCTTCCTCGCGACGATGTTCGCCGAACACTTCAATGATGTCTTCGATATACAGCGCCTCATGTCCCTCGACAACGAAAGACAGCCAGAGTCGTCTTGCAAGCGCTTCCGACGCTCGGTTCTTCTCTAGTGCCTCCACGACAATCGAATGAGGGCTATTCGGATTGAAAACCTGCTTTCCGGTGATCTCGTGTGCGACATTGCCGAAAGCAGTGGTCAACTTGTCTCCAAATCGACCGACATCCCTCAGGACTCGACCTGGCGTGCTTGATCCACTCCTCTTATGTATACCCTTCTTCCGTGTGAGGATCATGTCGATCGTGTCACTAATAATGGAGTCCTCCTCGGCAAACTCTGGACAAAAGGCTGGAAACATTGTTCGACTTGATTCATACAGGGCTGTAAGCTGTTGAACACGATCTTTTGACTCTCTGATGCGCAGAGCGAACTGTTTTCGGTGATAATTGATGGAGACAACCTGGATCAGCACGCGCTCACCGAGCCAGATGATGTTGACACAGAGTATTGCCGCCAAAACCTGCTGCACTATATTCTCCCATTCCTGCGTAGGCGTGCCTAGTCTTTTTGTGTCTGGATTGGTGGTCATAATAGGCTTGAACGTGACCAAACTGACCAACGCCCATCCAGTCAGCGATATCTGTATCTCCAATGCACTCAGGATGAGCGCATACTTCCGTGTACCACTAGACACGATGCCAGCAAAGAACTGGAAGATACCTGGAAGGCAATGCGCAAACAGCTTCGAGACCCAGAGTCCGACCCAGGATATCAGAAGCCACATGAACAGCCAAACAATGCGGACGGAACCAATGGTAGCATCAGGCGCAACCGTAGCCCCAATGATCATGGGAATCGCAAAGCAGATGCCAAGTGGGAGGATGTATATGAGGTATCTGACGATGATGGAAGACTTGAGTAGCATATCATAGAACATGCCCATCTTATTGATGGTGTCCGGTTCTCCATCATAGCCTATCTTCGCGGTCTTGTGTGTGCCATTGTTGAGAGACCGCCTCTTGCCACGGAAACGCGACATCATCTCTTTCCCCGAGCTACCATTGGTGTGTGGATCGGCGAACTGTGCATGCTGACTATCAGACTGTTGGACGTCGTCCAGAGGTATGTTTATGGTTGCATCAGCTGGATTTGCTTGGTTGAGCGGCTCAAAGGCGTCTGCAGAGTAGCGATTGCTGTAGGATGGTGACCTTTGTGACCGCAGGGACATGCTGCGTGGTGTAGAGTATTACTGGACAAGACAATGAGGAGGCAAGGTCGTCCGACCTCTCGCAATATGCTTGTAACGACAGTCACGAGACGTGCTTTAGATGACCGTGATGGATCTCAAGTTGTGAGAGGTATGATATTGAGCTGTCACGACGAGGGCTTGATCGGAGGTGGCTTTAGAAGCAGATGTGTGAGAGCTGACTAGATAATGACTGTATATGTTGTGCGAGATTGTATTGCAGAGAGGAAAGAAAAATAAGCAGAGGAATCCCAATTGTTTGCCTGATCGTCCTGAATACCAAAATAGAAACCTGAAACTCGGGGGGTTCACCCGTTCAACGGGCTGCGTCGTCACAAAGTGGGGGAGAGATGAAACCGTGAACGAACATGATAATAGTATCCAGGTAGCCTAGTAAATATCATAGCGGACGTAAACCAGGACAAAAGAGAAACACAAGACCACGCGATGATGCTGAACCTCAGTCGTACGTTCCATAAGGTAATCCATTGGGTACATTGTAATCTCAACCCAAGCCAAAGCGAACCTTTTTCGCCGCCCACAATCTCCCTACCAAACCAAATCATCAGCAGTTTGTTATATACGCGCTGACCACCGGAACATTCTCTCTGATCTGCTCAGTCGCGGCATCACATCGTGTGTCGTCGTAGACTACCCTTAGTTTTGAGCATGTAATCTTTCAAGCTTCCGTGATCCTCCATTCTTTCGCATATCAATCTCATAAAACCATTTCACACGTCGCCATCGTCCCGGCTTCCTCAACTGGCCATACCTCATCCTTAGCAGCACCCCTTAGCCGCCCCTTGATCCTGAGCGCCAGCTCCACCGACAGTCACATTGTTACGTGCTGCACCCGCAGGCGATCCTGGTCCCGTTGCAGCTTGTGTATCAATGATCCGCTTTTTGATCTGGCCAGCCAACTTGAAGAATGCCTGTTCCACGCCAATGTTGCTCTTCGCACTGACTTCCATGAACGGAATGCCGAGCTCATCTGCAAGAGCTTGACCCTGCGAAGTGCTGACTTGGCGCTTTTCCTCCCAGTCGCATTTGTTACCGATCAGGATCTTGTTGACGCCTTCGGATGCGTGTTGCTCGACGTTGGCGAACCAGGTGCGTATATCTGTGACCGATTGATTAGTATGCTAGACTTTACTTCGATGAGGCTCCGGGCATGCTGCGGTGGCCATATCCTCAAAAGCGTCAGGTCGCTCGTAATTGACGGCACGGAAGAAGTAGACTACGGTGCCGCTACTTCGCTACGCCTGCAGCTTCACCCAACATCGCAGCTCCAGAAACACACCAAGAAGCACAAAAGGACAAACTCACTATTGAAACTCCTCTCATCCGTAACATCATACACCAGCAATATGCCCATCGCGCCTCTATAATACGCCGTCGTGATCGTCCTGAACCTTTCCTGTCCAGCCGTGTCCCATATCTGCAGTTTCACGCGCTTTCCATCGAGTTCTATCGTGCGGATCTTGAAGTCTATGCCAATTGTCGTGATGAATGAAGGTGTGAATGCATCCTCGCTGAAGCGCAGCAGACAGCAGGATTTGCCAACTCCGGAGTCACCGATGAGTAGGAGTTTGACCTGGAGAGGGAGGGGTGGTCAGTCATGCGGTTCTCGGTCAAGGTGTTGACGACTTTGAGCTTTGGGCAGACTCACAAGGAAGTCGTAGTTTCGTGTCCCGGCCATGGTCCCGAAAGTATGTGTTGGAGCAGTGCTCCAAGTCGCGGTAGGTCGTGTAGGAGATCAAGCGACGAGGGAAGCACTCGATGACGGAGCGCAATTGGTGGTCGTAATCGGGGTCCGTCGAGAGAACGTGCTTTGGCTTCAGCGCAAATCGAGTCTATGTGAGGGCGTGTTGATGAGTGTTGTGTGATATAATATGTGAACTACAGGTACTTGGCCAGTGACGAGTGATGTAGGCTGTGAGGTCAGCTATCACGAGCACAGCCCTACTAGCGCCAAGGCCCGGCACTGAAACATCGGACTGGGCAAGATGAACGCAGACAAGCAGTTCCTGAAACACTCCGAGCAACATAAACTCAGTGCAATCATCACACGTGTACTATCGGGTGGTGACTTCCTCCTCTGAGAGATGCTGGATGCTACCTAAATATCCCATCCGATCGTGGTCTTCATGATACCCAATCGTCATACCATAACCATACCCAATGCATCGCTAAATCATAACGCTTTCACATCACGTACAAGCTAGTTATACTGTAATCTCTTAATCGGAGACTGCTTGTCCACAACTCCCATGCTCGGCGCAGGTTCCATCATCATCATGGGCGTTTGAGGATGCTCATTCCAGCCAACATAATGCTGAGCACTTGCTTGCCTATATGGTGTCTGCATGTACCCAGGCGGAGGCGGCGCCGGTACAACCTTATTGCGAAAGAAACCAAAAGCAAGGTTGGAGATGGCGATGCAACCGAAGACCAGGATGAGGGAGAAAATCTGGAGTATGTTGTCAGCACTGAAAGTCCAAGGCCTCCCGTGGGAGAAAGTAGCATACCATTGCCTTGTACGAGATTGGTTCAATGAACGAGTTGAAGATCTCTGCAAATGTGTGTGCAGACACTCTAGCTCGCCCGACAGCCCTTGCATCCTTGTTCATACACTTATCCCAGTTGTTGCAGACTACCTCCAGTGCGGGTGCTCTCGTACTCGGATCGCATTTGTTCTCTTGATAGCTCTTGGCGCACGCGGCCATTTCCACCATGATCTCAGAAATGGCCTCCTCAGACTTCATGTCGACATCAGAGCGTATGGTCGACCAGAAGGAGTAGATGATATAGATGAAGAAGAAGACCAGAAACACATTTAGGAGCAGCTGGGCGTAGAAGGAAAGAATGTGAGGCAGGTCTGGATGTGTCTCAATGAACCCAAAGACGGAGCCTATTGTGCTCGAGCCGTTCTTGTCGTTCTTGCCGCCTTTCGTCGCAGGTGTAGCCTCATCCTCAGTCTCTGTACCTTGCCGCCGGAAAGTGATGCGCCGATCGCCCTCCTTCCTCTTCGCTTTTGTTCTCCTCTTCTCAACAGCTTGACTATAGTGTGCCTTGAGCACCTCCGGCTTTCCCGCCGGACTGCCACCTAGTCTCGCGAATGGGTTCTTGCTCTTCTCGCTCTTCTCCCCCTTGTCAGATATCTGCGAGAGCGCATTACTCATCTTCGCAAAGCTCGAGCGAAATCCCATATTCTCTGGTGTCGCTTCGCTGTCCGCTAATTCTGGCGAAGACTGCTCTACCTCCGAGGAGTCGTAATTTGGTTCGAACTTTCGTGGGGTGTTGAAGGCGGGGTTCTTCGAGAATGGTATTGGCGGTAGGGCTTTCGTAGGTGAGGACGGTCGGGACAGTGGAAAGAGTACACTGGCACCAGGAGCTGGTTGTCGAAGGCTGGGAAATTGACTCTGCTTGTTCGGCGATCCAAATTCTTCAAATGTGCCTATGCAAGCTTGATTAGCAGAGCAATCAGCCTGTCGTGCTAGCTGGAGAAATATACGTTTCTTGTGGTCTGTATGCTGATGCAGTTGGTGGTTGGCAGCTGATGTGAGGAATGGAGAACGATAATCTACAGGGCCTGATTTGTTGTCGTATTCAAAGTCCATCTGACTCTCATTGCTGCGGTACATGGTGACAGTATCGAGGTGTATTATCAAGGATTATTTCTCAAGGAGAAATGGCCCAGCAACGATCGTTCATGTAAACGTTGGTAGAGACTGTAAACAATGGAACTGAAGGTGAAATGCGGGGTAGAGTTGAGGCACGCGCCATAGGAGGTACTATACGCGTGACTGTGTTCATGAGCGATGATAGGATGTTGAGCTTCATGGAAAACATGCTAATAAGAGTACACGTCATGCCAAAGGTCATCAATACGTCCCCCGTGTACTGCACGATGCCAGCACCACTATTTACAAGTCATCACCGAGCGTGATCACCGTCCCTTTTTGATCTCATGAGCCCAGCCCTCGATATCGTCACCTTTGCTGCCCACCGGGATATTCAGCGGAGTGTCGTCCATGCCAATCGTCCCGTTCATAAAAGAATGGCCAGTCATGCCACCTGCGTTGGCTCGCTTCTCGGGAATCAGCTCCAACATCGGCAGAAGGAAGTCTCCAATCTCCTTTGCATCCTCGACTGGGTGATGATATTTCTCTCGTAGCACGTCTGGGAGTGCCCAATGTCGTAGTCTGTGAATGTTGCGTAACTCGCCCTTGCGATTGAAGATTTCTTGCGACCATTTGCCTGATAAGCATAGTGACTTGGGAAATGGACCGAGAAGCTCAATGATTTGTGCGATATGGTCGTCGTCTTTGCCGTATTTGGTACCTGATTGAGGATCGAAGAGATAATCGCCTGTGATTAGCTCGAATATCTGACAGAGCATTAGCAAGAGATTCAGCTCGGTGCGGCAGAGTTCGCGTACCATAGCTGCCATACTCCAGACATCTGTGCTTGCTCCCCATTTGCCTCCGAGAATGACTTCCGGAGATCGATACTGTCTTGTTTGGATGTCGTTCGTGAAGTGGTGACCAACCCAGCAAGCATTTCCTAGATCCGCAATCTTCACTGAAATCTTGTCTACTGAAATGGACTCCATCATTGACTGCTCATCGACCTCCTCGAGAGAGGGATTTTTAGAATTACCAATGTCAATGCCAGAAACTTCACGGCTTAGCAGGTCACTGGCATTGTCAGCTTTGCCAGCAGAGACCACGTTCAGAGCACTTCTTACGCTGTCTTTTCTCTTTGGAACTCTGTCTCGTCTTCATTTGGTTTCGTCCCAAGAGATTCCTCCATCGTATCATTCGTAGTAGATGTTGGGGTGGACGCAAGTGCACCACTCATGACCGCTGCGTCTGCTGTGGGCTTCCTGCTCAAAGCTGGAGAACTTGCACCGGAGCTCTGCATGATTGAGTTCAAGCTTGCCGAGCTGCCGAGCCTAGCAAGATCTGAGGAGCTAAAGCTGGCATTCAGAGGACTTGGTAGTGGTTGACTACCAGTTATTAATGTACGTCTGCGTCTTCTACCATTCGGGTTGCGCTCTTTGGCTTCACCAGTTGGAGATGCGGCCTCTACGTGTGTTGCTACTATCTGCTCGACGTCGCCAATTTCAATGAGAACGTTTTCTGGCTTCAAGTCTGTATGAATAATGCCACAGTTTCGATGGAGATGGTCGAGACCCAGTAGTACCTGTTTCGCGATCTGTTTCACAAGTGGCATTGGTATTCCTCGGTGATTCCATCTCTTGATCAGACCAAGCAGGTTCTCTCCGAGTACTTCGAACACCATACAGACATGGACACCGTTCGGGCCTTTGTGCTCGAATGAATCCAGTAGACTGACAACGTGCTTACGACCAGGATGATCGGGTCCGGCCTCGACGACTTTCTTGAGGAGTTTAATTTCGTCTATTGCAGTCTCTGTGTAGTGTGCAGCAGATCGCACAACCTTCAATGCGACGTGCTTTCCATTTGTATTGTCCCTCGACAACCACACAGTCGAGAAGTGTCCCCAGCCAAGTTTTCGGATGACTGTATATCTTCCATCTTTGTATTGCTCGCCGACGTGAACCGGGTGGTATCCTCCCTTGCAGTAGTCTTCCGAGTCCTCCTCATCTCCAGCATGCTCGACCTCATCTTCCGAGGAAGAAGAATCCGATGGGGATTGTGTGAGTCCAGGTGCGAATGCGCCTTTCGAGTGAGGCGGCGGCACGGGAATCGGCTGTGAGCTAGTCTTCGAGTCAGCCATCACACATCGCAACCTATGCCCAATACTGTAGAGGCAAAAGCGATACTCGCGATAAGACGTGCAGATGTTCAAGCAGTGGAGGTGGTCATGTAGTGGGGTCAACGGCTCTAGGAACATGAAACAAGCTCACCTGAGAGATGACGCTGGACTCGAGTCTTCACTGCCGTCCTGGCTCTCTAGAGTGACTATAGGTAGTAGATCTTGACCTTTGCGACGCTTCGTGGCGTTACTTCCATTGCTGCCATTGGAATTCGCAAGATTGGTGGCTTTGGCCTTGTTTACGGCGGCGGCAGCCTTTGTTCCATTCATTTCGCTGCGTTCATGCGACGCGACTGGGGTGCTCAGCGACTGCTGCTCTACAACAGGATGCAGCGTGCGACAGCTAGAGCTGATCTTATCTGGATGCGCAGGCGCGTGGGGCGTGCATCTGCTAGCTGAGGGTGGTGTGATCAAAGTGTCGGTCGTGCTGAGCTGGGTGGGCAGGTGATGCAATGGCGCATTGTGAAAGGCAGGCAGGCAGGCAGGCAGGAAAGAAGGGTCCAGTTGTGAAACATTGAAAACACTGGAAGACAGAGCATGGTTGCCAGCAGTGCCGAGTGGTCATCAAGATAAGGACAAGGATCTGATTATATACCTTACACAGTCAGGCCCTTAAGACCATCTGTACACCGAGCCTTTGTGACTCTTCTCCCGTGACAACTGATACTGGACAACAGCCTGGCAAGAAGTGCCATGAGAGGACAACCTCCCTCTTGCTATTTCCCACGTTTCTTATTACATTAACTATTATCCAGATCATTTCGCGCTGATTACATTCATCCATTTCTGCTCTTCTTTCCTATGATAATAGTCAGTGATTGCGCTACATGTTACCAAGTCCGATGCCTCAAAACCTACTTATCAAAATGTAAAAGCATGCTCAAGACAGGTACAAGCTGCATCTGATGGCCTTTGTCCTTCTGCTCCATGAACTGCAGAAGGATGTTCTTCAGATAGACGTAATCGACGCCAGCTGTTCCTCCCCCAGCCGCAGACCCCGGTCGTGGTGAGGATGGTGTCATGACCTTGTCGCGACGTGTGGACTCATTGGATGACCTGGTTGATTGTGCTGGTGAGTCTGTTGGCCGTATTCTAGTGGCCCGAGCAGTGCGAAGCTCATCGGCCAACGTTTTGTTAGTCTTCTGAAGCTTGTCACGACTTTGCTGGCTCTCTTCTGCAGCTCTTTTCTGCTCCACGATCTCAATCTCATACTCGCGGACCTGTCTTTCACTTTCATCCAGGGCATCTCTGATCTCACTCATAGCTTTTCGAAGCTCCGCCAGCTCTTGCGTTGCTTCCTCGACACGTCTATGGTCATCGTCTCTCTGTCTGCGTAGATCACGTTCTGCACGCTCAAGATCTTCCCTGTCGTCAGCAAAACGCTTGGCATCACGTTCAATATCCCTGAGTTTGCTCTTCAGGTCTTCAATCTCACGCGCCCGCCTGCGGCCAACTGAACTTGCATCTTCCTCCGCACGATCGCGCTCTTGTATAGCAAGCTCCATGCGTTCACGCATGTCCTTGACTCTTACTTCAGATCGGCCTTCAACCTCCGCAAGCAGTCTTCGCATGGTCTCACTCTCCCTTCCACGCTCGCCCATCAGACGATGCGCATCCGTGAGTTCTTCCTCGATGCTGTCGAATCTCTCCTTTGACTCTTTCATTTGGGCAGCCATCTCCGATGCTTGATCTCGCAGACTGCTCATCAGGCTCTCGGAGCTGGCATATTGAGCACTCTTGATGGCGATCTCGTCCCGTAGAGCCTCTGCGCTGGCGTTCGCCTTCTCTAATTGATGCTCAAGCTGCTGCAGTCGTCCTCGTGCTTCATCAAGCTGGCCTGAGGTGCGCTTGAGCTCTTCGCTTGTTGCTGTACGTGCGTTTACCGCTTCTGTACGTTCTGTCTGTGTTCGCTGCAGATCTCTTTGCACTTTGCGACTGGACTCTTCCACAGTAAGACGTTGAGCAGTTTCCTGACTCACCCTGGCATTCAAGCTCTTCACCTCGCCTTCCTTTGCAGAGACCTCTTTCTTGACGTTCTCCAGCTCGGTCTTCAAGCTCTGTTCTCGCTGCTCCAACCTTCGAACCTCCTTCGTCTTGGCGTTCAGCTCCTCTTTTGTTGTTCTCATGTCAGCAAGCTCAATCCGCAATGGTGGCAATTCTGATTGCGCCTGCTGTAATACCTCTCTGAGTGTAGATATCTCTTTGAAGCGCGAAGAAGCTAACTGTTCAGCAGCTGATAGGTCAGATTGTAGTGTACGAGACTTTGACTGCAACTCTTCCATATCCGTGGAGGTCTTCTTCTGAGCCTCCTCCAATGTAGAACGGCTTCTTGCCTGCTCCTGCTGGTGATCCTCCATCTCTTTTCGCAGCCCCGCTACATGGTCCTCGAGCTTCGATCTTTCGGTCTCCAGGGTGAGCACCTTATCTCTGTGCTCCTGCAGCTCGTTCTGCAATGACGCGAATGACGGAGATGAGTTCGAGTCTTCTGACTGCTGCTTCTCCTGCAACATTGATAGCTCATTCAGCAGCTCTTCCACGCGAATTTGTAGTGAATCCCGCTCAGTTTGAAGCTCCTTCAGCTTATCGCGCGCGACAACATGCTCCTGTCCCACATTGATTAGCTCGTCTCGTAGATTCTCGATCTCCTCGACCAAATCATCCTGATCGCGCAGACGTTTCTCCAATTTCTCCATTGCAGCGTTCTTGTCTGAAAGCTGTGCAAGACATTCGTCAAGCTTCGTGCGAAGCTCGGATACATCAGTATTAGATAACGCGGCACTGATAGACGTGGCGCTTGATTTGGTCGGAGTTGCAGGAGATTGAGGCTCAGTGTCTTGCGCAGCATTGGCCGACTTCTTCTTCTTTTTCTTGTTCTTCTTCTTCTTGGTGCCCGGCCCTGAAGCATTTGCTGTTGGCTCATCGTGTGCATCTTCCTCTTCAGCCTGCACTTGAGTCACGGAGTTACCTTGGTGCTGAAGCTTCATGAGCTCTTCTTTCATGGAGTCAATCTGCGATGCAGCATCCTTTTCAGTCTGTCGTAGACTTGTGATGGTATTCTCCAGTTTCTTGTTCTGCTCAGAATGCTGTGACTGGGCAATCTCGTGCGATGCCGTCGCCGAAGTAAGCTGTTGCTGGGTCGTTTCTAGTTGAGCTTCAAGTTGCGAAACCTGACCTTCCAAGTGTTTGTGCTTTGCGATTGCCTCAGTATCATTCGTCTCTCGCAATTTCTGATGATTTTCGAGTTCTTGTTTCAAAGTCGACACTTCAGTCTTCTGATTCTCTACTGCGACCTGAGCTGTCCGTAGGTCTTGTGAAAGTTGCTCGTTTTGTGACTTCAGCGAGATAACTTCGTCAGTCTGGCTCGCCAATTTCTGCTCAAGAAGTGCAACTGGATCATCTCTAGTGGACAACGGCTCTTCCGCCAGAGGGGCTGACGGCTGCGAGGTTGCAGCAGATTCTGAGGCAGTTTCCGCCACAGTCGAGTCTGTCTTAGCGGTGGTGACATCGACATCTTTTTGATTTACCGAATCGCTCTTCTTCAGCAATTCCTCGGCCAGATCTCTAGCTTTCGTTGCTTCCTCCAGGCTTTTTTGCAGTCCGTTCTTCTCAGTACTGACTCGTTTCAACTCGTCCATCACCATGTCACCCTTTGTCGTGAGTTGGGTCAGATACCCCACAAAGGCATCGGGTTCGAAAATGGTTGTGAGTGGCGTATTCTCTCGTAGACATGCCTCGAAGGGCTCGATCGCCGCATTACGTGCATGTGCCTTTCGGTATGCCTTCAATAGTTCCGAGTACTTTGACTCCAGCTTACCCAGCTTCTTCAGCTTAGCCTGCACATCCTGAGGTAAAGTTGTCTCCGTAGGTGTTTCCTTCTCTTCGTATTTCTGCGATTGCGCTATAGCCTCGGTGGGCACATCGTCCGCGGCGGGTTGCGGCTTCGTCTCCGTATCTGATGTAGCTGACACCTGTGCGGTCGTGTCGCCTTGCGCACCCTCATTTGGCGCGTCTGTTGGCACATCATCCTCTGCTAGGGCAGCAACGTCGAAGAGTGCAGGTTCCGGGTCAGCGCCGACGAGATTGGAGACCTCTGAAGCATCTGGGGCCTTTGGTCTTTGGCCAGGAGTTCCAGTTGCTCTGGGACGAGGGTTCTGACGTTTCGCTCCGGCGTTTGCCTGTGAATTGCTGGCCTGGGTAGCTCTCAGTCGAGTTTGTTCGTCACTGATGGAGTCCAGAGCATCTTTGAATCTCTATATCGCATGTCAGTCAACGGTGGCATATGTGAGCAGATATTGTGCATACCTGGAACATTGTATACTATACGCCATTGGCAGGATGATGCGGTGGTGTTTCGTATGGGTTCCGTCTCACGTTCTCCACGTTTCGAACATGTCGATCGGCGAACCGCGTCACTTGTCAACTTAAATAAAACATTGACAACACAGCTTTCAGGAACCTCGTTACATTGCAGAACTCCAGACTGACCACTATGGTGTCTTTGTGGCCCTTTGGCAAGGCGGTACGTGTGGAAGACTAGCTCGCTCAGGACATCACTAACGTTGGATGTAGACGGATGAAACAGCAAACTTTGAGAAGACCTTGTCGACGCTCACTACCAGGATCCAGAAAACCAATGTCAAGAGGGACAAGCTGAGGAATAGCCAGAGAAGATACAAAGCACTTTGGACACTCTACACAACTTTGACGTACACCGTATGCTTGCTCATCCTGGCCTTCGTCACTGGCTGGCAGAACTGGGGATCACTAGAATACACAGTTGTTGCTGGAGCTCCGCCGCTGTAAGAGCTCGCACGTTAACGAACCTGCCTGTAGCTAACGCAGCCCAGCATTTATCTCGTACGCTTGGGCCTCACGACATACTACACAAGTCGCTTGACTGCTACACAAGGTCATCTCGATGAGCTCAATACGCAACGTGATTCTGCTATAGAAAAGTTCAAAGCAGCCACAAAGTATAACTCGACTCAGCAACTGCTTGAAAAATATGGCGCAGCTCCAATCGTCACTCCCAGATCGTCTCCAGGACGTCCCTCTCCAAAACGCAGAACAAGCAGTAGTGGAGGCGGTAACAGTCAGCTACGACAAAGACAGCCGGCGCGGACTGGCATGGCGCCTCCAGCGACTGCCAACATCCGTAGAACTACAGCGGACCCAGGCCAGCATTCGCAGACTCCACCTACAGGACAAACTTTTGCTTTGGCACAGAACTATGGTAGTCCTCGACTCATTTCACTGCCACCAATTTCCACAGAGCCTTCTGCGTCATTTGCACCCAATGCCTTTCCAGCATCTCCTCAGTATGCTTCAGCGCCTCCAAACAGTCATGGTCACACAGAAGCTAGATGGTATGATCGCATTATGGATGTTCTCCTGGGCGAAGATGAGACGAGGCCCATAAACAGAATCGCTATGATATGCTTGCATTGTCGTCTTGTGAACGGTCAGGCACCACCTGGAGTCAAGCGCTTGGAGGATATTGGCAGATGGAGATGTGCAGAGTGTCATCAGTGGAACGGCAAGGAAAATGAGGTGCAGCGGATTATCCAAGATGTTAAGGAGAATGATGTGTCCAAACTAGATGCTGTGCAGCAAGGCAAGGGGGTAGCCGAAGAGATGACGGAAAGGCCGCGAGCCCGTGTTGGTCATGATGGTGCAGACGATGATGTTTTCACTGATCGTGGGCGGTCTTCAAGCGTGTTCGAGACCTCGCCAAGCGTCGAGGATGCAGATGGCGTCGAGCAGGAGGAAGACGACGAAGAAGTAGAAGACGGGGACGAAATGGAGCTCAATACGCATCCTCCAGGCAAAGCAACAAGAGCTCAAACAAGAGTCGGACGAAACAAGGTTTGATGTCTCAGATTACTGTGATGGTGCCTGACAAGCATTTAAGTACTGCTGTTATTCGAACAAACACGCTAAGAACTTGCTGCAAGCAAGCAGACCGCAGAGTGGCCAGCATTTGTTCAAAATACTCATGCATATATAACAACGCCTGAGTCCTGCTCTGCAGTCTCGACATATTATAGTCACAGAGCACAAGCTTGAGCGTGATCCTTACGGCACTCTCCCAGGTCTCTTTCGACTTCTATCCTATCACAGTATTGGGACAATGTCATGAGCGAAGGCAGGAGCAGACCAGGTCTGAACGAGAATGACGACAACCTAGACGACATGGAAGGCACTCCCCCTATGATCACTTCTTCGGACATGCAGTCAGATCACGATGCTGAGAGCACCACTGGAGCAGCGCAGATTGAGGACGAAACTGACGCCATGGATGTCGACCAGCTTACCGCTGGACATGGCAATGCAGTCGAGTTGGTGCCAATCCGAACAAAACATACCAAGATTTGGCTTGAGCAAATGTACCCTATGATATCCTGGATGCTAGTACCTCAAACACCTCCTACTCAAGCAGTCGCCGGAGAAGCAAGCAAAATATCACCTGTGTTTCCATCCTTCACTGCAGTTCAAATCACGCCGGCACTCCCGGCGACAACTCAGATGTCACCAGGCACTCCAATGTGGATTCCCGGAACGCCAGAATCTCCTCATGGGGTTTATGGACAAGAATTCTCGCAGCACGCAAACATTCGAAGTCACGGCACTCCACCGACCACCTCCAAGCAGTATCAAGTATGGTCGTCCCCTTCAGTAGTAACCCGAATGTTGACGCATCACCCCGCCGTCCAGCCATCAACGTGGTTATCTGCGGCTTCCATGGCTGCATTCTCGATCAGTCCAACAAGACCTGCTTCGCCGGCGTGACCAACGGCACGAACCGCTACCATCTTACAAATGAATATGCAGAGCGTGGTTGGGGTTTCTGTTCCGATGTGGAGCCGGGAGCACAGACGGCACTTACCACAACCCAGCAGCTCCACTCATTCGCTCCGTTCCCCCTCAAATTGAAGGCCATGCAGGATGGTGTCATCCAGTTTCTCCCAGGTATCGATCTTTCTGAAGTTGAGCTGAGTCTGGAGCTGGACGAGATCTATGAGGCCAAGGAGAATATCGAAATTGCAACTTTTGAGCACCACAAGGTTATGGACAGACTCGACCGTATTCTCGGCACGTTTCATGGAGCTGGACTGGTATGGCCTTGTATGTGGCTGGACAATGAGGTGATATGGTTGGCTCGAACAAACTTTGTGACTCACCGATCATGAGGACGGGATGTGTGCGGTATAAATGAGCTATGCGCAACGGTGTCTAGCTTAAGGATCTTAGGGAGGGAGTATCATGGTTACGGTACTCTCAGAGAGGAGAGAGGGCAACATGAGTGGGAAATATATAGTGACACGAGAATGATACAGTCAGAAGCTGACGAAACATGGGCATCGTTGTCTGGTTATGTCTGATGGCACGATATACTATACATGGCAGTGACCAGATCAGACGCACAAATATATGGAAATCCATATCAACATATCTCAATTCGAACCATCACAATAACATGTACAGCGGCGAATATGCGGCTCGGACTAAGCTGAAACGCGGAGGGCAGAAACTCTGGGGTCAGGGTTAGCTCGATCCACTATAATCGATAAGGGATTCCAGGCAGCTGTTCTTGGCAAGCTGCTGCGCCCAGAAACCACACACTTCATCCTCTGCGGTTGTACCGTGCCTCTAGTGCAGCAGTCCTTGTCTCCCTGCCTGGCTACCATGCGAGACTAGTATCTTCCACCTCCATTCTTCACACCATGTACTATCCTCAGCGCCGATCCTCGCGGCGCCTCACTGACAACCCAATGCGGTCCGCCATAGCTCTCCTCGTCGCATTCTTCCTTCTCTGGACTTTCTACTGGCATTCACCCTCGACTTCAGAATCTGCACCAGTAGCAAACACACCGCTTGTCGACTACTACATTGGCGATTCGAAAGGATTAGGAGGACGTGAGTGTGGCCTGCCCCACAAGTCAACAAACGACTCTCACGTGCAGGCATTTACTAATCGCCCTCACAACAGGTTGGTACATACCCGACGAATGGTACGAAGGTCTCCCCAATGCGTTTCCGGATCTACACAAGTATCAGGACCTCCGGAATCCTCGTGAACCGGCAGAAGCAGCACAGCAAGCTCTCGATATAGCTCTTCGGAAGAAGCTCTTCATCAATGGCACCAACATCCCACTCATCATTCACCAAACATGGAAAGACTGTGATAGCGACACATGGACGGACAGACTACGGGTGAGCGCGGAGAGCTGGCTGGAAGCGGCTACTGGTGAAAGCACGACCACATTCGACAAGCCGAGGATGTCTTATATCTTCTGGGACGATGAAGGTATCGCCAAGTTTTTTGCACTATACGAGCCTAAACTTGCGAAGATTGTAGCACAGCTGCCATACCCCGTGGAGAAGGCGGACATCTTTCGTGTTGCAGTTCTGAAGTGGTTTGGCGGTGTGGTAGGTGACAGATTACTCCTTAATCAGGAATTGTCCTCACTGATCCGAATATAGTATGCCGACATTGACACAAGTCCCTTGCTACACCCGTCATTATGGGTGAACAGCAGCCTCGACCTGTCTCCCTGGACGGACGGAGAAACACAACGGACGTTTACTCTGCATGCACCACGAACTCCTCCATATGTGGTACCTGAGGATGCCCCATTTCGACCACACCCGGTCCCAGATTCACCCGTCGATATTACGCCGGCTACCTACACAAAGATCATGAACGCCTACAAACCAAACGACACGGCTGTCGGAGCAATTGTCGGACTCGAAGCAGATAGCGATCCCCATAAGGACGACTACTGGCGAGCCGGGTACACTTACCCCGTCCAGCTTACCAATTGGGCATTTGCAATCGCCCCTCATCATCCTATTGCTTCTCAGTTTTTGAAGCAGGTCGGAGACGACGTTGTCGGCTCGACTGAATCACTAAAGCGTATAGACCCTCTCGATCTGACAGGACCTCCTGCTTTTACACGCACCATCATTGTACACTGTGAAGCAGATGACGCAGACTTCCGCTGGGAAGGCCTCGGCGGAGCGACTGATTCTGCGGGAGGTCGTGGCAAGGTTGCCGCTGGTGATATTCTTGTCCTGCCTATCACTGGGTTCTCACCAGGAAGAGGGTCGTGGAACAATATGGGCAGTCAAGCACTGACTCACTTCAACGCAAGACTTTACCATGCAGCAGCTGGAAGCTGGAGGAAGAAGGATCTCAAGGTCACGGCAGGTAAACTGTGCCGAACATTGTTTGGAGCTTGTAAAGACTGGAGCAAGATTCCTAAGACTTGAAATGGCATCACCTCAGATGTACACAGACATCGAACCGGCACGGATTTCTCTGTCCTGCTCAGACGTCTGTCGTGATAATCACGGATATTGCTAGGGCAGTGTTACCTGGATTATCATTGTTGATGATAAGCTACAGGCACACTAACACTCCGGCACTCACGAGTACTGTGTTGCTTCCGACGCCAGGACTACTCCCACAGATCCCTGGCTCCTGGCTCCTGGCTCCTGACTCCTGGCTGCCTCCACCAGCTAGACGCGGAGCCAGCATCAGCAACCCACCATCGTGTATATAATACCCACGTACATAGAGCAGCGGACTTCGCTGGATAGCTCGTACGGTGCCGGGTCAGTACATACTTGTAGTCAAGGCAGGGACTACTGAGAGGCGTTGGAAATAGGTCAGGCGGTCATGAGGCCGCGCAGACTATTTTCGTGTCACGGCAGAGATAGGGAATGGCGGCTTTTGGAATAGGCCATTCGACGTAGACATAGTATAGGCATATTATTGGCACAGTCATATCATGAGACATCAATGCCCTACGCGGTAATGGTCAACAAATACTCTTTTTGTACTCAAGGTCTTCTAGGGTCGAGATGTCATCCCATGCTGGTCGCAAATCAAAATCACTGGGTACAAACCTTGCATGCTTTGAGGCAGTGATATGAGATCTCCTCCTTTAGGTCGACGCTAAATATTTCCGATGATCGTGCTTCTTCTTCTCATGTCAGGTCGTGCAGGCGTGCAAGTGAAGTCGGAAAAAACACAGAGATCGTACTGACCTCGCCTCCCAAGCATCGTTCACTCATGCCGCCACCAGTGACTGCTCATAACTCGGACACAACCACGGCATGCCTGACAGATGCCTCTCGCCACGCCATCTCCTCGACTTCGGTGGAAGCAGATGATCAGAAATTCAGCACAGACGAGTCCCTGGGCCCCTCATCCCATTCCCATGTCACAAGCATAAAGCCACCCAACGACGAAGATCTCATCTCTCTCACCCGTTGCCACGTCAAAGCCTATATGTCCCGCTACGACTCCTCCCACGACTTCGCCCACATCGAACGCGTCCTGGGTCTCGCACTCCACATCCTTTCCTTATCCATCTCCATCTCCACTCCAGCCCCAACATTCACTCACTCTCCTACTACACGCCCCCTCTCATGCACTCTAACCACCCTCTCCGCCCTCCTCCACGACATCGGCGACAAGAAGTACCTCACCCCTTCCAACCGCACTTCTAGCACCACCCTCGCACGCGCTTTCCTCCTGAGTATCGGTTGTGATGCGAAGCGCGCCCAGGACGTGCAGGATATCGTCAACGCGGTGAGCTATAGTCACGAAGTAGCGCATCCCGAGGTCGTGAGGGAGGTGTTGGAGAGACTTCCTGAGCTGGGATGCGTGCAGGATGCAGACCGCTTAGATGCGATTGGCGTGGTAGGTGTGGGAAGGGCGTTTACGTATGCTGCGACTGTGAGGGCGGGGAAGGCCGGGAGTAGAGAGTTAGGGTGTGGAAGCGCGAGTGACAGGACGGACGAGGATGGAATGGGTGATGGTGAGAAGCTGGGCAGTAGTATGGAGGATACGATGACGCATTTTGAGGAGAAATTGGTGCGACTGGAGGGGATGATGAAGACGGAGCGGGGGAAGGAGATTGCTAAGGAGAGGACGGAGAGGTTGAGGGTCTTTAGAGGGTGGTGGGAGGAGGAGGTTGGATTTGCTGATGGGTAGGTAGGTGAATGTGGATGCTGCTGAGTAGTGTGTAGCATTGGGAAAAAGGGAACGAGGAAGTAGAGCTCGGGATTCGGCCACATCGCTGGACCTGACAACATTTTCTTGAAATACTCCATGCAGCTGCCTTGGCAGGCAATCAATGATTGTCTTAGGGGAAAGAGTCTGCCTTCACTGGTCGAGTCTCGACACACTCTTTCAACTTACAGCACTAGACATCAGGACATTCATACCTCATCTCTCGTTTCCCATACCCATCCTATCGTACACACCTCCCCCAAATCTCACTAAAAGAACTTCATTCCCCCAATCC
>Ga0268250_10000388_pt1 | contig 21366 bp, 21 predicted proteins | sample AgamicAsSfe_FD_200448 | JGI IMG/M metagenome (GOLD analysis project Ga0268250, IMG submission 200448) | Agave microbial communities from Guanajuato, Mexico - As.Sf.e (v2) (version 2) | ecosystem: Host-associated > Plants > Phyllosphere > Phylloplane/Leaf | place: Guanajuato, Mexico | collected... | reverse complement strand
CAAAGTCTGTGCATTGAGTCGTGCCGACACTGCTTTCGGACGTCAGTAGTTGCCAGAACAGGATCGATGATGGGTACGTGGCTCGACGATACACAGTGCAATACAACTCATGCCGACGTTGCTTTTAGTCAGGAGTGGATGAAGGAATAGAATTGATAATGGATACTTGGCTTGGGTATTGCACAATGCGATGGAACTGATGTTGGTACTGCTCTTGGTTAGAGAATACAGCAGGATTTTCCAGGTGTGAGGCTTGGACAGATGGCTGGAACAAAAAAGTACGGAAGGCAGTGTGAGCAATACACACGAGGAGAGCACATCAATTGCTCACATCAGCTGATCACCTTATGATGAATCTACAAACTAAACGACACACCCAGTCCCCGCATCCACCTGACTTCATCAGCCTGTCTCTCCAGAGCCTTCCTTATCTCCCGTCCGAACGCTCTTTCCTGACTTTCTTTTTCTCTTCTATCATTCATCTCAGCCTCTTCCTCCAAACTCATCTCTTTGCCGCCGTCCTCGTTCAATGTCCCTACCCAGCCGGCAGTCAGTGGCTTACGACCGAAGCCCATGATGCCCACTTGGCCTTCACCAGTCCATAATATGAGGTCGTCAGGCTGCGAGGACGCAGAGTTAGCGAGACGTGTGGAAACCAGCTTTTGTATGAAGTCGTCGGTGTCGGGCTCATCGGCGTCTTGCACATCTGCTCCGACAGCCACATTCGACGCAGCCGACCCACGCCGCGAGCTCGAGCTGAGGGAGGGCACGGTGACGGCTTCTTCTCTGATAAGTGATGAGCCGTCGCGCTCGACCCATTTGAGGTTTCCGTCGCCGTCTGAGAAGACGAGGCCCGTGCCATGGGTGGCGACCGAGAGAAGGCGAGACTTGGCTGCTGTTTGACGATTGCGGTATTCATGGTCCGAAGGCATAGGCGATGAGGACGTGGAACGAGGTATGCCATAGAGCTCGAGAGATCCTTTGCCTTTGTATTCGCCGGCGCCAATGAGAGTGATACCTCGGGCTGATTTGGCGGTCTCGAGCACGGATGGTGGGAGGGCAGGATTCGTGGAGAGATTGAGACTGCGAGAAATGTAGGGATGAGGTAGAAGGGTAAGAGATGAGAGACGTGAGCCAGAGAACAGCGTGCCACAGATCTTCGGCCAGACACGACGGTCGTAGTTGAGTAGACTGGTGAATCGACCTGCGACCCAGATATTGCCGTTAAGATCGTCAGAAGATGATGTATCAGAAAGATGCACGATTGAGGTTGGCCCAGGTTGTTCAAGTGAAACTGTGGCAGTGGAAACGCGCGGTGAGTTCAGAACATGTTTAGGAGGAGTGCCACCGATGAGCTCAAGTCTTGTGGAAGAGTCGGCTGACTGGTTGTACTCTATGCGAGGATCGAAAAGATGCAATGTATAGTTCGTGCCTACAGTCAATGGTAGTGGATACTGTGCTTCGCTGAGTACGGTTATAGGAAAAGGGAATGCTTGTGTCCTCGTGACTTGTAGCGTGTGAAGGTCAAGTTCATGTAGTTGATCTGATACCGCAATATACGCTTTATCTTGCCGGTTGTCTACACTGACGTTGTCGACCGCGCCAGTCTCCTTGTCCTTGTTTGTGCCGGACATTGGCAAATGACAAGGCTTGGTACTATCAAGCACACGGCCACCATGTGAGGCAACATCCCATATCTGTACACTGCCATCGTCTTGTGCTGTGAGCAGTCTTCGAGTCACGTTTTCAGATCCTTTGATTGCACTGAAACCGATGGTATCTGAAGCATTACTCGAGCTGCTCAACCAGTCGACATGAGTCGGGGCGTGCCTCAGTATGTAATCTTGGTAGAAGTCGACCTTCTCTGCAGGAAACACAGGATCCCAGCTTGCCAATGCTCTTGTTCTTATACTGTGTTGACTTGTAGTTTGCACATCAACTTCTAGCTTGCGTGAACTCTCGACCTCGTCCAATGTCAAGCCTGGCGAGAGCCGTGTGGAAGCTTGTGTTACCGCCATACGTAGAGTCGCCAGACTTTCATGCTGACCAGACAGCATAAGCCGCCGGCGCCTGTCAGATTCGAATCGGGATTCATCGTATGTCTTGAGTTTCCAGAAGCCACTGTCCCGAGCGAGAGCCAGCAAGCTTCGACAGGTTCGCTGGAGAGCGACGATTGTTCTCAAATCAAGGTAGTAAAGTACCTGAAGGAGGACTTCGTCGGGCAAGGTGTTCATAATGGATGAGCTATTCTAGTGTGTTTCAGAAACAACAATGGACGAATGTCATTGGCTTATGACGACAGGAAAGGCATCGGAGTGAATCCCGAAGGTACTCATCCGCGACTTCTCGACTTCATCACCGTGAATAAAGCTGCAATGGGTCCGTGCTGACGAAGGACTATATCTCAAGTCGCATCATCATTGATCGTGTTATTTTGGAGCAGAAAGACACACAAAGGCCATGACGTGAATCTAAGTTGGCCTAATTGTCGCCCTTCTCCACGCAAATGCTTGTACGCAAGACGTGGTAGTGGCACTTTCAACAGAATCCTTATTGTAGGGCAGTGATCACACGCGCTGAGAGCCAGCGTTACTGCTTTGGAGCATAATTACAAACACTTTGCCAGGTGGCATTCATCAACCCTCTCAATTGCTCACGACTATATACAATACGTGACCATGCCTCCGGTCGGTAACAAGTCCCGGGGCGGCAAAGCGCGCAACAATGATACTCGAAGTCGAAATACGACGCCTGTATCATCTACGAGCAATGACCAGGCATCAGGCGCCGGCGATTCGTCGAGCTTGTCATATGATGAGCTACTCAAAGACTTTGGATCATTGCCAAGTCCTCCACCGGTAGCTCAGTTGAAGAAGATCATGGACTCCTTGAAAGCTTTCAGTGGTGTTGCAAGGATCCGATCAGATACATGCGACAAAGGCATGCGAGAGTTGTCGAAGAGAAGACGAGATTTGAGTGAGTCTGTGCGACAGCGTGAACTTGTGGAGAGACAGGCTGAAGACGAACGAAAACAGAAGGAGCTCAAGAGGGCAAAGTTAAAGAAGGAGCAAGAGGACGCTGAAGAGAAACCACTCACGACAGGCGCGCATGCACTTGCACCTCAAGATGGGACATTACCAGATGGTGAGTTATTTACTTCTCTTGTTGACGATATCTTAATATACCGTCATTGCACATATACCGGGTGTCATACAACATGGGCGAGCTGGACAAGGACGATGCAGGCTTGGGAGATTTTGAATTAGCTCTCAAGATAGCCTATGGCAGCGATGTTTTGGACGTTGCACAATCCGAGCAAGCTTCGGACGAGCAACACGTTCCCACATTCCGAAACATTATACCGCGCATCACACGAAGAAAGAAGCGCTCACTTGATGAAAGTTCATCGTTCCCAGTGCCCATAACTGACCCTCCTACCCTCTCATCAGTGTCGTCTACCGAGACACCAGCACCAATCACCGAGCCCATCGTGGAAGCCCAACCTCTTGAACGTCGTACTTCAGACACAGACGCCTCAGAAACATCACATCAGCCACGACCAGAACCTGCAGTTCCTGCATACCAAACTTTTGGACCTGATCCCTCGACTTTTGACGATCCCACAATCTACCATATACGAGACTGGACAGATGACGATGATGAAGAATTGAAGAAGGAGATCTTTGGGGTATCACACTATCCTCATAGCAATCTACACAAATACACCTGCGGCACACCTCCCGATCGAAACCTGGAAAACGCGAAACCCCAAAATCAAGTCACTGCCAATCAGTTCGCGACTTACCTCGAAGCTTTCACACGACCTTTAATAGAGGAAGATCTAGCGTTTCTTGAAGAGCGGGTATGTCAAGTTGTCTGGAGTCAGCTACTACACAAGCTAACCTCGACCAGGGCGACCGCGTAGGACCGTTCGCAATTCCTCGACGTGGACCGCGACATTACAAGGATATCTGGGCAGAGGAAGACAGTATCGCGAATGGAGACTCCGCACCTTCAGCGACGGAGCCGCAGTCCACTGTCGAGGCGAATGGTAGTCTCGAGCAGATGACAGATGAGCTAGCAGAGACTAGTGAGATCTCATTGGGACCAATGTATAGCCGCCTCGTATCACTGATACGTCCGATACATTACCCGGAAGCGATCAGAGATGGACAGCAAAACGGCGCTGATGCGACTGACGCTGATGGAGACGTCAAGATGGAAGGTCTTACTACAACTACAAGCAGTACTGCCACTGTCCCGCAGGACATCAAGCCCTCAACTTGGTTTCCGGAATCCACTCTTCCTGGATTCAAGACAGAATTTCCCAAGATCAGCCCGCAGGAAATGGAAGACCGTATCAAAGCTCAACTTCGCAACATCGGCTTCATTGAAGAGGATGCCGAGCCCGACTACGAAGGCCATTTCGATGATGAGATTGCTGCAAGACTACGATACCTTCAATCAGAACTACAACGAGTCAGTATACTAAATGGTGCTCGTAAAGCACGAGTCCGCGAACTTACAGAGTACGCTGTGGCCCAACAAGAATGGATGACCATTTCCGACGACTTGGATCAGCAACTCAACCAAGCATACTTGAAGCGTCATCGCAACATGGGTAAAGGGAAGAATAAAGCCAGAAGACCTGGCGGGCCTACTGGCCCTGGCACTGCAGTGAGCAAGCCTAGCTTGGGTGACAGTACTAAAGCTATCATGCAGCGAAGAGGAGAATGGCGAGAGATGATTGGCCCGGTGGTTGACTTTGGAGAGGCTAGACTACCAGAAGAGGAGACTGTGTTTCCGGAAGATGTCATGGCGCCATTGATTGAGAAGGAGAGGGCTGACTTTCTCATGGCACAAGGAGGTGGGCAGTGAGGTGTATTGTGTATTGTATTAGTAGCTGTTCTTGAGCATTTGTGTACAGATAAGAGTTATGGAAGAGCTGCTTCCAAGCAGGCTTCAGCATAGATCAGACCATCATTCTTCTTCCAGACAGCACGCATTTCGGCACCGCACTGCTCAAAGAAACCTTGTCAGTCCTGATGTGTAGAATGAGCTGCTGTGAGTTCTGACGACTCTAAGGCCTCGAATGAATGTGATGACGTGATTGCTACCATAGATCGCTCGAGCCATTGATGTTCACCATTTGAACTACATACTCAGGTCAAGTACTTTTCTGAACATTATACCAATCATCATGTTCGCTCGATCAGCTCTTCGCTCAGCTGCGCCTCTCAAGAGGGTATGTCGCCTGCCAATTGCCGCCCGAGCAATAACACTTTCCCATTCCCGCATCTCGCCTCAGCCCGACGAAGAAGCTATCATCCTGCGCCAAACAGCTTCCCACGCCGGCTCTTCTCCTTCCTCGCTGGTCATTTCGCCTCCAACTACCATAGCTAACCTCTCCCCTCCTCCAGAACATCCGCACATATGCCACCCCAGCCGGTGCCAACGCCAGCGGCGGTCTGGGCGCCCTAGGCTACAGCGCCATCGCCGCCGCAGCAGCAGGTGGCGGCTACATCTACTACGCAAACTACCTTGGCAAGGCACCCCAAGTGCCCCTTCCCACGACCGCGAGCGGCGCCAAGGATACGAGTGCACGCCCCAGCTCGCAGGACACACAGCGTGGCGCTACCGTGTCGGCTTCGTCCGATGCGAAGGCGTTCATGGGTGGTGACCAGGGATTTGTCCCGTTGACCCTAGAGAAGAGCGAGGATGTTAGCCATAATACAAAGAAGTTGTACTTCAAGGTGTGTTGGGGGATGAGGTGCTGCGATCAAATGGAAGATAAATTGCTAAGAAGGAATAGTTCCAAGACCCCAATGCGACAAGCGGGCTGAACATTACCTGTATGCGCACTCGCGAAGATTACGGACGATCGATCTGCTGACATGTTACAGCTGCTGTCATCACCAAATTTGTGCCCGAAGGCTCCAAGCCAGTCATCCGCCCATACACACCCGTCTCCGATGAAGGTCAGTCACTCTCTCCCTCTCACACTCGACGCACTCCCATCTCCGCCTCTCTCACTAACACCAACCCCACCCAGACGAGCGTGGGCACATGACCTTCGTCGTGAAAAAGTACCCCGGCGGTCCCATGTCCGAGCACCTGCACAACATGCAACCCGGCGACACCTTGGACATGAAAGGCCCGATTCCCAAATACCCCTGGACGGCCAACAAGCACGACCACGTCGCTCTCCTGGCCGGCGGCACAGGCATCACGCCCATGTACCAGCTCGCACGTGGAATTTTCAAGAACCCGGACGACAAGACCAAAGTCACGCTTGTGTTTGGGAATGTCACCGAGGCGGATATCCTGCTGAAGGAGGAGTGGGAGAAGTTGGAGAATGAGTATCCGAATCGGATGAGGGCATTTTATTTGCTGGATCAGCCCCCGAAGGAGTGGAGCCAGTATGTGTTTTGCTCTATCCCTTGCTGGTACCAATCCAGTCACTAACGGAGACATCTAGGGGCTCCGGCCACATCACCAAAGAGCTCCTCCAGAAGGTGATTCCCTCGCCCTCGGAGTCGAACATCAAGGTCTTCGTCTGCGGTCCACCGGGTCTGTACAAGGCCATCAGTGGCAACAAGAAGAGCCCGTCTGACCAGGGCGAGCTGGATGGATACCTGAAGGAGCTGGGGTATAGCAAGGAGCAGGTGTACAAGTTCTAGACTATGCAGCAGATGGTGAGCAGGGGTGGAGGTAGATAGATGGTGGGCGTGAAGCCAACATATGGTAGATGTAATTTAAAAAACTATTGAGACTATACAACGTCACCGAAGTTCAGTTTGGAATGGTTCAGGTCTGGAAGAGTGCCGTGGGCGTGCTGCCGAGACTTGTGTCCAAGCACACTACCTGTCTGCTCGGCTACTCCTACGTTGCACTTCTCGAAAACGCCACATGATTCGGCTTCCGTTCCAAATACCTATACCCTACCTTCACATCCTCATGCCCAGACTGCCCTCCCATGCCATCCTATGTGAACACATGGATGCACCACACCTGCACTGACACCTGCCCACGCACCATCCGGACTCGTCTAGCCAGAGCGGACTCTCCCATCCACGTCCCCAATTGTCTCCATGCCTCCCATCCTGGCGACCGGACCGTGTCAATGTGAGTCTGTCTCCGCCGACGCAGGCCTACGATTGCACATGCAGAAGCAGTACGTGTATGATAGGTCCGACGACACGAAGCAGTACAAAGGAGTGGGAGTGTGACGAGGACGAGGACGAGGACGAGGACGAGGTACGGCAGGCAGGCAGGCAGGCGGGCGACGAGGCCTGAAGTGGCAAAAGTAGGCTACCATGTGCAGCAAACATCGTACTGTTTGAGCGACCGTCGCGTTTGCAGGAGACAGGGGGAAAGTCAAGCATGAGCACGAAGGTACAGTATTGTCCTTTCATGCGCTGTGCGTAATCATTCAGTCTTCCACAACTCCGTCAAATCTTGCAGCTATTTACATCTTCCCCAACTGTCTCTTTCCGGCGTAGTATATCAGCCATGCACGTCTTCTTCCGCCACTTCCTCATCTGTTCTCACAAGGAAGAGCGTTTCGTACATTGACTGTCTGGAGTGGCTGCACTGATTGCTTCCACATCGCCAGATCTCCCACAGCAACCACCTCCATTGGTGCTCGATTCCTTCGGACGTCAGTCCAACCCTTCGTGTGCCGACGAAGCCGCGGACGCCGTAGCCCGGTGGAGAAGCTGAGAAGCTGCGATTGCCATTTTGGCATGCTTGTTCCATGAGCGCTGAAGATATGGCTGTCCGCAGCACTCTGGTGCGAACGATACAGCCTTCTTGGCTTTTGCACCCTCAATCATCATGATGATTGTGCACGCTCGGATCCTGCGTATACGCAACCTTCCGTTCCTGATGTTCGTTGCCTGCTCCGGCTGCCGTGTCGTCATCTCCATCATCTTGAAATGCTGTAGAAACGCCATTGACAGCCACGCCATCAGCATCGACGTGCTCATCACCACCGCCCAAATTCCCATTCACCTGTGAATCAAAGTTCCTCTCCGCACCACACGGCAGCGGTCGCGGTCTCGGACTCGCTAATCCCCCCGTCGCCTGCAAAGCCTCCGCCCCCGCCAGCAACTTCAAATCCTCCTTGTCGACCCTCCCGTTCGCCAAATTATGTCTCGCATCCTCTCTCTTCTTTGCCTTTTTCCTGTCGCCCCTCAATTGCTCCAAATGTTCAAGGTATCCCGGCTCGACGCCAGTGACGTACTGCCCGCTGAAGACGCCACATTCGAACTCGACTGGGGCATGGGATGGTGAAGCTTCTGAGCAGGCGGCGACGAGGTCGGGGAGGGTTTGGTAGATGACGCGGTCAGCGTTGATGGCGGTGGCGATTTCGGCGTCGGTTTTGGAGAAGGCGATGAGTTCAGTTTTGGAGGCGAGGTCGATGCCGTAGATGTGGGGATGGCTGAAGTGATGTGTTAGTTGAGTGAATGATGAGGAAGTGGAAGAGTCTACTCACGTTATTTGTGGCGCACAACTCGCGAAGAGCACTTTCTTCGCGCCGGCCTCTCGAGCCATCTGCACGATTTCCTTACTTGTCGTACCTCGCACGATACTGTCATCTACGAGCAGCACGTTGCGACCTTTGAATTCTGACTCGATAGCGTTCAACTTCTTGCGCACACCAGTCCTTCGGAGTCGCTGATTAGGCATGATGAAAGTGCGGAAGATGTATCTGTTCTTGACAAATGCTTCCACAAACGTCTTCTTCAGCCTACTCGCACACGTCCGTGCTGAGACAATAGACGTCTCGGGAATGGGAATCACAATGTCAATCTCAGCAAGACCTTGTTCACCCAGTACAGCACGGATGCGATCAGCTAGCTTCAATCCCATGTTGCGTCGTGCAGCATACACGCTGATGCCATCGATTTGGGAGTCCGGTCGAGATAGATAGACGTGCTCGAAGATATCGACGGCGCTATGGCAGTCGCGCTCGGGAATGACTTGATGGAATTTTGGCTTCTGGCCTTTTTCGATGAGGACGGCCTGCCCTGCTTTGATGTCGAAGATATCCTCGGTTTTGCAGCCGAAGTAGCTGAGAGCGACTGACTCACTTGCCACCATGTAGTCAGTTGTCTCTTCGACAGTCTCCTCACCACGAGCATTGACTTTGCGTATTTCTATCGTGCGTGATCCAAGCAACAACGGACGAATAGCATGGCTGTCACGGAAAGCAAGAATGCCAAGACCAGCAATCAACGCAGTCGCTGCCCACGCACCGCGACACCGCTTGTATGTGCGCTCAAGAGCGGCGAAACAGTCATCGCTGTTGACGCGAGCTTTGCCGGTTTCATTCAGCTCGGCCGCGAAGATGTTCAGCATGACTTCACTGTCGCTGTCCGTGTTGATATGACGGTGGGCCTCGATATCGAGGTACTCACGGAGCTCGGGCGCATTGACGAGATTGCCATTATGACTGAAAGCAATACCGTATGGAGAATTGACGAAGAAAGGCTGAGCTTCACTTGCAGCGCTCGTGCCAGCAGTGGGATATCTCAGATGACCAATCCCCATGAATCCTGGAAGATCTGGGATACGTTCACCGTCGTTGAAGACCTTTGATGCCATGCCATTGCCTTTGCATTGATAGATCCTGCCTCCACTGGCACAAGTTGTGATACCGCAAGCATCTTGACCACGATGTTGTAGAAGGTACAACGCGTCATGGATGTCTGCAGCAGCGGATGTTGACCGGTTGTCGCCGTGTATCACTGCGACGATTCCGCACATGTTGACGCAGATGTATCGGGCAGTCTTGGGGAAAGGGGATTTGTAGTCGAGTCCTCGGCAGGTGTTCGTGTCTCGATCAAGCTGAGAAGTACGAGATCTACTTAATCCTATGGTTCAAGGCAGTGAATTAGCATGAGCTCTTCACATTTACATCCAGACAAGCTTGATCTGCCCGCATTTGACCACCTCGTCGATTGGCTGCTACGTCAGGGGGTTGAAGAGAATAGGTCCGCAGTATTGATCTCGGAAGTCTAACATCTTAAAAATCTTTTTGTTCATCATAGTAGAGCCATTGGAGGTGGTATTGTGTTGCGCACGTTACGCTTGTCTCGAGGGAGATTCTCACTTACTCGGGGAGTTCGGTACTATGAAATGTGAGGTGAGCGGTATCAAGCTCTTGTGTTGTAATATCTGCACTATGAGGACATGCGCTAGGTCAATGACGAATCCAGGAAGAAGGTCGCTCGCTTGAGATCCTTCAGTCACGTTCAAGCATTTGTTGATGTAAGACGTCCCAATACGTGTCGACCTTCAATATAGCCAAAGCTACAGAAGATTCAATGGGCGACAAAGAGTCACAGCGCCGAAGCGAAAATATATGTTGATACATTGTTAAGATTCACTTATCAGTCGCCCGCCAGAAAAGGTTGTTCAAAATTTATGCGGAGGAAGACCCACCTGGATCCGTTCCAGCACTCCCGCGAGCACAATGCAAGGTGCCAAGAGGGGCAGAATTCGGCAACAATTCACGTAGTCTGCTATCGGACAAGAGGTTGCGTTTTAGTATGAATGCATTCCTAGTATATGCACTGTACAGCTCCAACTATAACTCCTGCCAGCCAATGCAACACAAATTCCTTGTTTCTTATCGTACACTGTCCATTTTCATTCACATTCCTCCTGTCAGGCTTCATCTGCTCAAGACGAAGTAATCATGCGGGTGACGTGCTGCTTTCCATCACCATCCGGTGCCAATGTCGCTTCTAGCAAAGGGTCGATCTGACCTCTCTTCACGTCAAGAGCGACGCAACATTCATTTGTCCTTCGATGAGGCCTCAAAGGTCGAGAACTTGTCACCCATGTTGTTGTACTCCTTCTGCATGCCCTCAGTCTGCTTCTTCATGGCCTCCACATCCGCCTTGAGAGTAGCATTCTCCTTGCGCAGCTTAGAGAGCTCGCCAACTTCACCGGCGGCAGCCAGCTTCTCGCTGCTCTTCTCGGATCCGGTATTGGTGCCCTTGAGCCTGCGGTTCTCCTCTTCGAGACGGAGCACGTCCAAGATCATGGTGTAGGTACGGTTGAGGATGAGAGAGAGGAAGAGGGTGAAGCCGCAGAGGTACATGTTACGCTGGGAGTAGAACTTGCGAGCTTGAACTTCCATGCGCTCGGTGCCGACGGTGAGGGTGCTAGAATGATCGTCAGCAGAATGATCAAACGTCGAGTGAGTGATGGTAGACATACGCGCCGCCCTTGCCCTCCTTGCCTGCAGCAGCAAGCTCAACCTGCACGCGATACACGCGGTTGACACTGTCAATGAACAGTATCAAGATGAAGACGAACACGATCTATGAGCACCGAATTAGCATGCGCCCTTTCAAAGTATCTTGAGCGTAACGAGCCATCCAGGCTCCATGGCTTGCACATCGTTTTGAAGCATGCATCATAACATACCTTCAGCCAATACTGCATTTTAGCGACTAGCGGATTCTCCGACAGGAAGGTGAAGAGCTTCCGCTTCCACGTGAATGGCATCGGGACAATCAGACTCATGAAGAGAGTCATCTCGAACACGAGGAGCATGAAGACCTGATAGCAGTGTCGCGTGTCAGTAGAGGCATTGCCTGTGTTTGTGCTTCAGGAACAGTACGTACGAGACTGTAGTAGAGGGTCATATTGCCAGTTGTGTTATGGAGTTGTGGTGTCGAGGTCTACAAGAGTGGTATGTGAAGATGCGACGAAGTTCGGATGATTGTTAGGTGTTTGTGCCTTGAGAAGAACTGGTTGGATGGTTTTGATGTTGCAACTTGAAACTTGGCGTGCTTGTGCTTGGCTGAAAATCATCGTCATAGCTTTACGGCTACGACTCCGTCACCTGCCCCTGTCATGCCTCAACTTTGACATTATGTCGGCAACAGTGGAGCAGTAGTAGTATTATTACAGGAAGACCGACTTTCACCCTATCATATCATACAAAGTAGCGTGTTTGTCCTCCCATCTGATTCCATCCTCTACGTCTATGTACCACCCAACACGAGACTCCTGCCATACCCTAAACAAGAAACGAAAACACCCTCTGTATGTGGTTCCATCTCGCCCATGCATATAGATTAGTGCGCAGCAGGAAAGTCGAATGTCTGAAAAAGAGAGACAGAAACACTCCTCCACCCCGTATGTCGTAAATCATCCCCAGCCATGAGTGGGCTCTGCACTTTTGTAGCCTGCGTGGATAACAGGTCTAGCTCGGTGTGTTGCTTTTGAGACTTCTCTTGTGGCTGTTTTGTGGTATCTTTTGTCGTTGATATGTCCAGATCATTAGTCGTCGCATGTAGTGTGTGCGTTCCGAAACTTGCCGCAGTGCAAGGAAACGAGAGAATTGGACTAAGCCGGTCCCATGGGTATCACAAGGAAAACTCCATCCCGAATGAAAAGAAAGTCAAGTAGATCTTGATAGATGTTCCGTGAACGCAGCACATTCAGACCACGATCGGTACTCCTTCAGCACCCTCTAGTCCAGTGATGCTCACACCCTCGATGTTGCAAGGCGGAGAATGGTTTCTGTGGTACTTCAAACCATTGAGGTTCTTGTAGCGTTTGCCGCAGACGTCACAGCGGTATGGCTTTTCTTTTTCCATGCCAATGGTACCAGGATATGGGATTGAAGTGACAGGATCAACGATGGAGAAAGAGCCATCACCGTTATCCTTGAGCTTCTGAGTGGAGTGACCATGCTGCAAAGCGATTAGTGATGAACACATCAACGCTTTTGACTTGTACAAACCTTTTCATGATAGCGAAGGCCGTTCGCGTTCTTGTACGCCTTCTCACAACCAATGACAGGACACTTGAAAGGCCTCTCCTCTTCATTGGGGACCTTGCCAATGCCGGAAGCGAGCCTGTGTGCTTGCAGCTTACGTGCATTTTCATCACTGTTATTTGGCTGGATGTTTTGTGTAAAATTGAAATGAGGGAACGCCGCCTTGTTGATACCACCATTCTCACTGTACAGCGCCTTCGCCGGTTCAGCAATACACAGGTCAAGCATGTCGTTCTGTCCACCAAGATCAAAGGTGGAGAACTCGTTGTTGAGCCGTTGCAGCATCTGTGAGTTGAAAGGCATAGTGCTGGTGGAGGGAAACTGTGTGGCGCCAAGTAATGAGTCGGCATTGAGAGCTAGACTTGACTGAGCCAGCCTGGGTGTATTCTGTGAGCTGTGCTGTGCCGAAGACGTGAAGCTTGGCGTGTTGACAGAGGAGAGCATCGGATTCTGCGAGAAACCTGTCTGAGGTGGTCTGGGTGTCGTTGGGTTTGAGCCACCTCCGCTCAGATTGGTCATGTCTAGTGCAGAAGGGGCGTCACTGTTCGAGAACTGACTGTGCTGCTTTCCGAACGACGACAGTCCAGTATCGAACAGTGCCGAATCTGCAGAGTCCATGTCCATATTCCCAATGGTGTCCAACTCTGGTATAGAGTCTTTCGTGTCGAATATGCTATCTTGTGATTCTTGCGACATCATTGGTGTCGACTGCAAGCCTGCCAGTCGTCCATTACCACCTTGCTTCTGATTCGAGAACAGTCCATCCATGGCGAAGCTCTTGCGTCGAGGTGTATTGGAAATTGACATTCGGTACGGAAATGCAGAGGGTGCTTGTGAGTGTACCTCCTCAAAGTGAGACAGTAGATCATGAAGATCGTTGAAGGTCGTCTCGCAACATTTGAGATTGTTCCAGAAGTTTGCCTCCATCTTGGGCATATAGGAAGAGGAATGAAATGACGGTGACTGGAAATTGTATGGTGACGTGCCAGACATCATAATGCTGGCGATGGGATCAGCGGATGCATGGAGAATGACCTACACGCTATTTGACAGAATACTCACTCGTCCTGAATGAAGCTGCCGACTGAAAGGCCTCCCCAGCTCATGCCCCCCATGTAGCTTCCAGGCATGCTTTCCCTTCGAGATTTTGAGCCCGCCCCAATGGGTCTTGCACCGCTGAGAGATGAAGGAAAGTAGTTGGATGACTCTTGTCTGGCAAAGGCTGGCTTGAGGTTGTCATTTGGGCGAATAGAGAAGCCAGTCTGACTGTCAGGGGATGAGGCGCGAGCTCTTTGCAGACCGGCTGTGAGGTTGGAAGTCTGGTTGCGTGGCGAGGAGGACGAGAACCGACTCGGAGGGTTGATATCTATTGGTGGCGTGGGAAGACTCGACATGTTCGACATGTTGCAAGGCAGGATGCTCGAGGGAGACCGGAAGTCATCAACGAAGGGGATTCGCCTGGTTGTGATGGAAGAATGTCGTTTACAGAGAGGCTTCTGATATGCAGAGTTATACACGAGTCGACCAGATAAGAACAGTGACACTGAGGTGTATGAATGATGTTGCTGACTGCTGCCGCTGCTTGCTTGTATGCCCCCGGAGCACAGGGATGATGTAGAAAGGGAGAGACTAACCTTTGTAGTACAGCACGGACTAGACTCGAGGTCGACGATGTGCTGTGCTGGCTGGTCGGCAGGTACAAACGGCGGTGTTTTTGAAGAAGGCAGCTGCTCCGTTGCAGAAAGGTACTCTGGTACTCGACTCTGACTCTGCGCGGCGGTGTTGTCCGTAGATATCTCCTGAACGAGGATCTGTGCTGGCCTGAGGTAGATTTATGTAGGATGAAGTCACGGCCAAGGGCGTGTTATGCGAAGATGCCAGTCATAAAGGTAGTTGAGAGCAGTAGCGCTTGTATGGCTTGTATGGACGCCTGAGGATCTACGACTACTACGTTACTTTGGTAGAGACCCCACACAAACCGACGTCTTAGTGCTTGGCGCCTTCCATGCTCGCCCTATTATTATTTCTCGGAATTGCAGTAATAGAGTAGCAAAGCAGCAGAAATGTAGTACAGATATACCATATACCATATACCATATACCATAGATACAGACATCCGAACTCTCCGCTTGGAAAGATATCTTGTGGTGATACAGTATCTGCCCAACCTCGCGGCTGTTTATCATACTGAGATGGTATCCGCACTGCTCCGAGCGTCACATAACCTTTGCTTGCTCTGGAGATGAATGCCATGTCACCGATCCCGAGGCTTGATGGCCTCTCACCGTGTCGCGCTTCCAGAAGCTTACTACCAAACGCCAGTTACGCCACTCCCACGACTTACTTGACAGAAACACATCCTCCTTACGACCGTAGCACTGTAGGGGCTTTCCAAACGTCAAACCAGAGTGACTGGTTCAGGGTCCTGCTTGGGCGGACGGGATTAAGCGTCTATAGTTGCTGCCTGTGCTTTCGAGTAAGTGATGGGGATTGAAATGCGGATCGGTATGGCACTCCCAAACTTCACGCCTAAACCACCACAATCGATTGAGTAAGGTGCCTTACGTGCACTGAGTCACTGTGTCAACAGAGGATGGCGAATAGTAATCATCGCCATCGCCTCTACTGACTCCCGCGACGGCAGATGGTCATCACAACACATCACCTTTCACACGGCCTGGGCCTGAGCGGCCTGAGCGTCAGGTCATACGACGATCGTCGTGTCACAAAACCTCACCATCACGCTTCATGAAAATGCCCGTAGCCCGTCATCCTCTGTCCATCCCTCCAACTCGTCTCCGACCTGCCTCATACAGGACTGCGTGACAGCTTTCCTCTTTCGTGTCTCGGGGCCAGAATCAACAACGCCTTTCTCGTCGTCAAATAATGCGAGCGATCCCCGACAACTTTTATTGCCTCGGAACAGCGCGTGCTAGCAGTAGTGACGGGAAGGGTTTAGGACGGTGGGATGGTGGAATGGTGGGTTCAAACGATGGAGCCTTGTGTAGCTCGAGTCGAGACCCCGAATGGCGGGCTACCTTATCGATTGTTCGTCCCATAAAGTTTGTTGTACATAATGACGATCTTGGAGAATAGACGATGGCCTTGAACATCACGGTCCTATTCATTGATCAGTTTCAAGATGGCAGATCAGACACAAGAGTCGTTGCTTCCTGCAAACCCACTGAACCCGTCGGAAGGTCTGAAGCGCGCCCAGCCTGATGGTCACATTGAGGACTCAAACCCTAGGCAACCTCGGCTTCCTGGTAATGAATCTGCCATTACACAGGCTGAGCGTGTCGAAAGACATGGTCAAGCTCCGGACGGTTCAGAACTACCTGCAGCTAAGAAGGCCAGGTTCGAAACACACGATAAAACATCATTCCCGGCACAGGTGGACGATCGAAGAAGGGGGGCTGCACCTGTTAGGAAGGAGTGAGTGCCGTCAAGCGCATATGCGAAAGACACCCTGACACGACCTAGATTTCTGACTGTCCGCTCCGCTATCCCAAATACGAACAACGACGGCACAGATGGTCATGCCGATGAGGCAGAGAATGCTACGGCAAAGTCCAAAAGTGGGAGGAAGAAGAAGAATGGGCAGAATACAAATCGCTCATTTGGCTCGTCACGCGATGCCATCCAGCTCTGTTCGTCCAGGCAGAAGACGGCAGAGTTCTCACCGGGGGAGTGCCGTTTCAATAATTGTCGATATGAGCACGATTTACGCAAATACCTAAAGGATGGCAAGCGGAAAGACCTGGACACATTCAACGGTATATGTCCTATCTTTGCAGCACGAGGCAAGTGCCCACATGGCTGGAGCTGTAGATTTGCTAGCTCGCACTCTACCGAGCGGACATTGGAAGACGGTCGCAAGGAACTAGTGCTTGTCGAAGAACCGAGAGGAAGTGAGCACGGTACTGACGACGGGGAAGCAAGATTCGGCGTTGTCAATGTGGTCCCTCAGCAAGCCAAAACAAATCTACAAAAGAAGATCACCAAGACACCACAAGCAGAGCGATATACTGAGTTCTTGAACAAACTTGCAAAGGATGGCACGGGTGAAGAAAGAGAAGGACAAGAGAGGAAGAGGGAGAATGTGGTTACGGAGGCAGACACAAAGGATGATGCCGGTGAAAGTGATGGGGGCGTGAAGCTGAAGGATGACGACGTGAAGAAAGAAGACGACCAGATCAAGATTGAAGATCAGTCAAATGGTGCTGATGGTGCTAACATAGCCAGGAATAGCCGAAAGGACAATAGAGCACAATATATCGAGCCGCCATTCCTTCCAAGCGAGAAGAGAAGACTATACTATGGACCAGAAACACCCGTGCTGGCACCCCTCACGACGCAAGGTAACCTTCCGTTTAGACGACTTTGCGTGTCTCTTGGCGCACAGGTCACTTGGTCTGAGATGGCTATGGGTATTCCTCTGCTGCAGGGCGAGAGGTCTGAGTGGGCATTACTGAAGGCGCACGAATCAGAGCTAGCAGCCCCGAAATATGAACCTAGCACACCACTGTCAAACTACGACAATGCCTCCGACATTCGGTTTGGGGCTCAAATAGCAGCCAATAAGCCTTGGCTCGCTTTGAAGACTGCCGAGGTCCTGGCCAATCATCTTCCTCACTTGCGGGCTATAGATCTCAATGCTGGTTGTCCTATCGACCTCGTCTATCGTCAAGGTGCTGGATCTGCTCTCCTTGATCGTCCTGCCCAACTCGAGAAGATTCTTCGCGGCATGAACGCAGTTTCTGGAAGCGTCCCGATCACCGTCAAGATCCGCAGCGGCACCAAAGATAATCATCCCACCAGTGAACGTCTCGTTGAGCGTCTCGCCTTCGGAGGCCAGGAGTCGCAGGATAACGGACTGGGACCAGCCGGTGTTGCAGCTATAACCTTACACGGGCGCTCTCGGCAACAACGGTACACTCGTAGTGCAGACTGGACATACATTGCCTCTTGCGCCGCAACGATCGATCGCTATCGTAAAACCTCTGCCGTCTTGGCCGACACAGTGCGCGAGCCCGACGCCCGCCTTCAATCATCCAACCCTCTCTACTTTTGCGGTAACGGAGATTGCTACTCAGCCGCGGACTACTACGACTCGATCTCCAATGCTGGTGTCGACAGCGTAATGGTTGGGCGCGGTGCCTTGATGAAACCTTGGATATTCGAGGAGATAGCCGCCCGCCAAGAGCTTGACAAGTCTGCTTCCGAGCGTCTGGAATACATTGCTCAGTTCTGCCGATACGGTCTTGAAGCCTGGGGTAGCGATGAACTTGGACTCGGTACGACGCGGAGATTCCTGCTGGAATGGCTCAGCTTCAGTTGTCGATATGTGCCTATCGGACTCTTGGAGTATGGGACGAAGCCAAGCTTGCAAGATAGACCACCCGCATATCAGGGCAGGAATGAGCTGGAGACTCTTTTGGCGAGCGAAGACAGTCGCGACTGGATGAAGATTGCAAACATGTATCTGGGTCCCCCAGCAGAGGGATTTAAATTCATCCCAAAACATAAAAGCAATTCTTACGAAATTGAGGCTGAGGGGTAGGACTAAGGAACAAGAGGGCAGAGAAGGACGTGAAATGATGTTGAGTATATTTCAGACAGCTAACAGAGCGACACTTCCATATTGCAGTATAATCGCAGGTACTGGGTGTTGTAACTGGGGATGAGTGCCCGTCGGCCCACTCCGTCTTATCTACAATATGCGGGGAAAGCTTAACCTTATCGCGACCATTGGACGATAGAAACAGAAACACACGCGGAACATGTAGACGGCCTCTTGCTTTCAGTTTTGTCGCGAGCTTGTCGAAGTACTGAAGCGAGGTCAGACAGTCCACAACAGCTCGGCATGAATCTCGCACCCCGGGAAGTATGTCACGTTTCCAGAACACCTTACGCTTGGAATCACACTAACATTATTCACCATTGCAGATTGATAAGCTCCTTATCGCACAGCTCGGTGTCCTTGCTCAACGACGACTTGCTCGAGGAGTCAAGCTCAATCATGCGGAAGCCATAGTGCGCTTACCACTGCCATGCCAACTTCCTCGCTGACCATTCCTTCGCCAGGCGCTCATCGCGAACAACCTCCACGAGGTCCGTCTCACAGCCTCCATGATCCAACCACAAGCTGAACGTATTCGAAGCTCATCCGAGATGGCAACCACTCCGTTGCGGACCTCATGTCTTTTGGCAAGGAAATGCTTGGTCGAAGACATGTTCTTCCTTCTGTCGTGAGCTCTCTAGCAGAGTTGCAGGTCGAGGGAACATTCACAACTGGAACATATCTTGTCACTGTACATCACCCCATATGCTCCGATGATGGCGACCTGAATAAAGCACTTTACGGCAGCTTCCTACCTCTGCCGTCACAAGACCTTTTTCCGTTACCACAGGCCGATGTGTACGATGAGGAGAAGCAGCCGGGGGCAATCATCTGTGTCAAGAATAAGAGGATAACATTGAACGAAGGCAGGAAGAGGGTGCAGCTCAGAGTTGTCAGTAAGGGCGATCGGCCTATACAGGTTCGTGTGGGATACACTGGGATTGACAGCCTCATGGCTAAACACTGTTCAGGTTGGGTCACATTACCACTTTGTCGAGACGAATCCTCAACTCGAGTTCGACCGAGCACAAGCACATGGCTTCCGGCTCGACATCGCAGCTGGGACATCTGTGCGCTTCGAACCTGGAGATGCAAAGACGGTCACTCTCGTGCAGATCGCTGGCAAGCAGATCATTGAAGGCGGTAACGGGCTCGCATCCGGGCATATCTCCAAGCATTCTCCAGAAGAGCTTGTCAAACGACTGCAAGAAGCAGGTTTCGCCCATGCTCCTGCGCCGGTCGGTGACGCTGCGCGCATCGACATGTTTAGTATGGACAGGATATCGTATCAGAGCATGTATGGCCCAACCACTGGAGACTTGGTTCGGCTGGGAGCAACAGATCTGTGGATCAAGGTCGAGAAGGACTTTACGCACTACGGCGACGAATGCACGTTCGGCGGCGGCAAGACTATCCGAGATGGCATGGGTCAAGCAACAGGTCGAGCAGATGCGGACTGTCTCGACACCGTGATCACGAACGCACTTGTGGTGGACTGGACTGGCATCTACAAAGCTGACGTGGGCATCAAGGACGGTGTCATCGTCGGGATTGGCAAATCTGGTAATCCAGATGTGATGGCAGATGTTGACCCGAATATGGTAATTGGATCCAACACGGATGTCATTTCTGGCGAGCATGATATCTTGACAGCTGGTGGCTTTGATTCGCACATTCATACCATTTGTCCTCAGCAAGCGGTTGACTCTATCACTTCTGGTGTGACTACATTGCTAGGTGGTGGTACCGGTCCCAGGTATGGCTCTCCTCCAGGCTATCTACACGATTGCTTGAACACTAACAATGACGTCCAGTACCGGCACAAACGCCACCACATGCACACCAAGCGCAACCCACATCCGCTCCATGCTCCAGGCCTTCGACTCCCTTCCCGTAAACGTCGGCATAACAGGCAAAGGCAACGACAGCCACCAAGCACCTCTAGCCGAACAAGCCGAAGCCGGTGTCTGCGGCCTCAAACTCCACGAAGACTGGGGCACCACCCCCGCCGCCATCGACTCCTGCCTCAGCATCTGCGACAAATACGACATTCAGTGTCTCATCCACACCGACACGCTCAATGAATCCGGCTTCGTCGAATCCACCATCGCCGCTTTCAAAGACCGTACTATTCACACTTACCACACCGAAGGCGCCGGCGGCGGCCACGCTCCTGATATCATCTCTGTGGTCGAACATCCAAACGTACTGCCTTCCAGCACGAACCCCACTCGACCGTACACACGCAACACGCTCGACGAGCATCTCGACATGCTGATGGTCTGCCACCACTTATCGCGCAACATCCCCGAAGACGTCGCCTTTGCCGAATCGCGCATCCGCGCCGAGACCATCGCCGCAGAGGACGTCCTCCACGACCTCGGCGCCATCAGCATGATGTCCTCCGACTCGCAAGCCATGGGTCGATGCGGCGAAGTCATCATCCGCACCTGGAACACGGCCCACAAGAATAAAGTGCAGCGAGGCACATTGCCCGAAGATGAAGGTACAGGCGCGGATAACTTCAGGGTGAAGCGGTATATCAGCAAGTACACGATCAATCCTGCGGTGGCGCAGGGAATGGCGCATTTGATTGGGAGTGTGGAGGTTGGGAAGGTAGCGGATTTGGTGTTGTGGGCGCCGAGGGACTTTGGAGTTAAGCCGAGGATGGTGGTCAAGAGTGGGATGATCAGTTATGCGCAAATGGTGAGTACAGTGATTGCTCTAGCACGTCGTTGCGCATCCGCTAATGCTGTGTTTCGCAGGGTGATCCGAATGCTTCCATCCCTACGGTCGAGCCAGTGTACATGCGTCCCATGTTCGCTGTAAGTCCTCCCCACTTCCGATCCCACCCCAGCACACCCTCTGCCCTCTTCCCCCTTCTCCATCTCCTCTCCTCTCCTTCTCACCACCCTCCCCATCCCTCCTCCTCTCACTC
>Ga0268250_10000387_pt1 | contig 21371 bp, 19 predicted proteins | sample AgamicAsSfe_FD_200448 | JGI IMG/M metagenome (GOLD analysis project Ga0268250, IMG submission 200448) | Agave microbial communities from Guanajuato, Mexico - As.Sf.e (v2) (version 2) | ecosystem: Host-associated > Plants > Phyllosphere > Phylloplane/Leaf | place: Guanajuato, Mexico | collected... | reverse complement strand
GGAGTGCCTCTTCTTGAAGGCTGGACAGGCTTTGAGAAGCCTTCTGGAAGGTCGTTCCACTGTTGTGTCTCGCCCTTCTTGGGTGGCGGCGGCAGAGCACTGGGAGTCACACCACGAGGAGGTGCCATGGGAGCAGCCGGTGCTCCGTAGGGTCCTGGTTGGCCGTATGCCGAGTTTTGCGGTGGTTGGTATCCTTGAGGAGCGTATGCTTGCGTGGGAGGGGCGTATGGGTTTGACACAGCCGCGGGTTGAGCGGCACCGGGAGGAGCGTAAGTATTTGCACCACTAATAGGAGCAGGTGTTGACATGATACCTCCGCTGGGTGCGTAAGGGTTTCCGGCAGCAAGAGGCGCAGGAGTAGGAGCAGAGTAAGGTACCATTGGTGCAGCAGCACGAGCTGTAGCAGCAGCGGGTTGTCTCTGGACTTGAGGAACCACAGGCTTTGTTCTGTTGGCAAGCTTGACTCTCTGCTGGGCAACCTCTGCACCAGAGTACTTGCGAGGCAGCAGATCCAAATACTTCTCAGCAACTTGCAATTGACCATGACTGGCCAGAATGTCGGCGTACTCGGCGTACTTGGTGTATAGAGGAGCAAGCTTCCAGTTCTCGCTAGCCTGGCGATCGGGATCTTGAAAGCCGACGACCTGGCGGAACACAGTGACCTTCTCGATGAAGTCTTGCAGGGTTCTGGCGTGGACAGAGAAGCTTGTTTCGCCTTCTGAAGCTTCCAGACCAGCGCTTTCCTTCTCCTGCAGCTCCTGAGCCCAGATGGCGACAACCTTCTCGAGCTTTGAGCCAGCAAGGAAACAGAAAGATGCATCTCTTCTCAGAGTGCCCTTGTCGGTAGCGTCTGACAGGGACTCCTCGAGACGGTCACCCAGAGCCTCGCACAAGTCTGAGAACTCGGTCTCGTCGGCGAAAGTGCACAGAGTTGCCATGACCTCCTTCCAGTTTGATAGATCAGCATTGTGTACAACGTCCCACAGGTTCTTGCCAACGATCGAGGCAAGCAGACGCAGGTAGTTGGGACCCTTGGCCTTTTGCTTCAAGTAGGCAGTCTGTACCTTGTCCATGCACTTCTGTCCACCGCAGATAGCAATCATGAAAGCATCTGACATACGACCATCCTTCAGGCAAACATCAAGCGCGGACTCGAAGTTGCCGAGCATTAGAGCGCGTGTGATGTTCTTGTCTGCGTCCGACTCTTCACCACTGAAGATGTGGAAGGGCTGGTTGGTCTTGGCACCCTTGGTCGCTGCAAGATCTGCCAGGAAGTTATCGCCATCTTCTCCATCAGCGTTGTTGTCGTTGCCGAAGAAGTTGCTGTCATCCTCCTCAACAGGTTTCTCGACGTCGCCGTTGACGTTAAGGTCGGCTGTCTTCTGGGCGACTTCGGTCTCATCGGCAAAGCCAAGATATTCCCTCAGCTTCTTCCTCGACTTTCCGGCGTTCAATGTTTCAATGACTTGCCAGTCAGCCTTCTCTTCCTCGTTGGTTGCAGCCGAAATCTTTGCTTCGCAGATACTGGCCAAGTCACCTCCCTTGAGCGATTCTTCGAACTTCTGGGAAGCCTCGGTTACGGCTGAGTCAACAGCAAAAGTCTCGATGCTGACGGTCGATTTTCTTGTCGCGGAGTCGGTAGCAAGTCTAACGAGCTTTCCTCCGAATCCGAACGACACACCAGCGGGGCGCTCCATCCACTTGGGGGCCTTGGGCAAAGAGAAAGAGACATGCTGGGGCTGATCCTGAACCTGGTTGAAGAAGTCATCGCTGTCCAGAGCCTGTTGAGCAGTGGTCTTCTCTTCGTTCTTCGAGTTCGTGTTCTGAATAGTCTGGACAGCAATCTTGCCATCAAACGAGGCGGTAGCAAGAAGTCCAGGGTTGTGAGGGTTCCAGCGGGTCTGGAAGGTCCAGTTTGTGACGACGGGGAAGTCGCCGTATGACTCACCAGTATGAGGGTTCCACGCAACTGAGCGGTTGTCCTTGCCGGCAGAGAGCAACAAACTCGAGTCTTGCAAACACCACGACAGAGAAAGAACACCAAGCTCGTGACCACGGAGAATGCGCTCGGGAGCACTGGAGTTGCGCAGATCCCACATCAAGATCAGAGGATCTTGGTCGTTGGGGATGGCTGTCATGAGCTTAGTCGCAACATCGGGGTCCCATGCTACAGCGCTAACAGGCTTGCGACCGTAGTTGTTCAATGTCAAATTCTCCTTCTTTTGCCTGACATCCCAGATAGTGACGAAGCCTCCACTTGAACCAGTAGCCAGGATATGAGGGACCTTGGAGCCCTTGTTCCAATCCAAACACTCAAAGTCATCAGCTCTGGCAGCACCTCCACCCAGTCTGAAGGGGTTCGCAATGTTGTTCAAGTCGTAGATGAACAGCTCTCCCTTGGCACCAGCAGTCGCAAGTAGGTCGTGTTTCGAGTGGTTGAATTGAACAGTCTTGATGGCTCCAGAGTGTTTTGTTGTTCTGGACATGAACGAGTCGGAGGGGCTGGAGCGAAGCTTCTCGGCGTCCCACAGATCGAGCGAGCCATTCTCAAGAGCACCAGCGATGACACCACGAGAGCGATCGGCGGTAGGCTGGCTCCATGCGATGTCGTAGAACCTACAGCAGTGTCAGAGCTATAACGAACGTGTCAAGTTGTGGGGTTGTGTACCTCGAGTCTGTGGAGATTGTTCCGACTGGGGACAGTTCAGGCGAGGCATCAACCTGGTCTAGCTGCAAGTCCCACAGCTCCAAGTTGGTATCGTTGGAAAAGTCATCGTCGACGGCACCAGCGCGGGTTCCGGTAGCGAGCAATGGCGGAGCTGAGCCGGGCGACCACGCAAAGGCGGCGGTGCGAGGGATCTCGCGTAGTCGAACCATTGTCGAGTCTCTATGAGCAGTAGGCTTAGTCCAGTCCAAGCATACAGCAAACGAGAGCAAGCTGTGGTGGGTAGAGCAGAAAGGGGGTCGTGTATGGGATAATTATTGACCAGCCTTAAGGGCGTCGGGAGCTTCGACTTGCCCTTCGTCACACCTGGCCTTCCGCCTTCCGCCCAAAAGGCCAGAATCTGGGGCACATCGCAGCCACGCCTTGGCATCAGAAGATCCGCTCTAACTCTTTTTGTTGCTTGCAATCCAATCCACCTTGCGCATATAAACTCATCAGCACATATCAAAGTCATGTCTGACGCACCGAGACCTAAAGCAACTGTGTACGTCGGCGGTCTTACCTCAGCCGTCGACACCCATACCCTGCACAACGCCTTCATTCCCTTTGGTCCAATCGTCAACATTTCCTTGCCCAAACCAGAATTACCATCAAATCCGGAACCTCACCGCGGCTTTGGATACGTCGAATTTGAGAGTCCACAGGATGCTCAGGAATCAATCGACAACATGGATCAAAGCGAACTATTCGGCCGTGTCATCAAGGTCAATCTAGCCAAGGAACAAAAGGCTGAAGGAGAAGGCCTGGGAAGCAAGACCGCTATCTGGGAGCAAGTGAGTATCATGATCGTTTTCTTTCTGTGGTTCAAGATGTTGATTATTGCTGTAGGAAGGTTATCTGGCAGCGCACGCCGTTAGCGATGAGGACCGTATGGCTGCACGAGGAGATGAAAGTGGCCAGGACGGTCCCGCGGATCCCATGCAAGGTCTGGAGGGCCTCGATGTTGCTGGCCCTCAGCAAGCTTAAGAGTCCTTTTCTTTTTTGTCAAGTTCATAGCGAGGCGTTCGGGTTATGCGACCGAGGTCGATCATTGTATTCTCACAAAATCATGGAGATGGAAGAGGATGGCATGTGTAGATACGCAGGTTTTCGAAATGTGCAATGATACTGTAAAGATTTATCGTTTGATGTACATGCGAGTGTTGATCTCGGACCCCCCCTCTGGCGTCCAACTCCAGCCAAGAGCCACCACGGTCCTGGTGTAGACCAGACTGTCCTGAGCCTCCAGCCATGTTCCATTACTCGCAGTACATCCTACAAACACTCATTCCCCTTACACTAAGAATAATTGACCCCTGTTCTAACCAGAGGCACACGATCAAAAGCCTAGCATCCAAGCACTATACAATGCCCAACTGGCCCCAGTGAGAAGATTCTGAAGTGATGCATTATCCTTGGAAAGAATCGCATGTGCTACGTCCGATATAATGGTTGCTTTCGAAGTCCCTGTCGATTTCAGGTATGCTGCAAGTCAAGCACCAATGCTCGCAAATTCAGGAGAAAGAGCACAATCCGGCCGAGAGATATTTGACGAGTACTACAAGAAACTGAATATACAAGCCGGTGCACTGATACACTGTGTAATATGGAATTTTTCAAATATGCATTGCTTCTGTCGACAATCTAGTGGGAAGGCTTGGTGTCGGAAGGAGACGAGGCCTGGTTGTGGCCTCTGGATCTGTACAGACGGAGGGTGCCGTCGGTGAAGAGCTTGCGGATGAGCGAGTAGGCGGCGAAGGAGATGGCAACGCTGTTACGGTGTTAGGAGATTGATCGGGGTATTTTGCGGATAGGTCTGGAGCTTACGCGAGAACGATACCTAGAGATTGGTTAGTCTTCAGTGTCTGAAGTGGCATTTGAGAAAGACATACCAATGGGGATCAACTCTGGGGGAATCTTCTTCAGGGTACGGATACGCTGAGAGATGGTGTGTGCTGTGAGATGAATTGTTAGGGTTTATAGGGTCGCAGTAAAGTGTTATAATCAGGGTGGCGTACCAGAGTGCTCCTCCTTCTGCATTGAAAGTCAGCATTGAATTGGCAGGATACGAGAACGGGCATGTGGACATACGGGGATGGGCTCTCTGAGCTTGGAGGAGTTCTTGAAGCCACGGGTCTGCTGGAAGATGCGGGCGGCGGGGCGGGCCTTGACTGCCTGCAGAGCAGGAGCCTGAGCGCGCAGGGCGGAGGCGACGATGCGACTCGAGATCATGCTGAATTGGGATACCAAACACGAAGAGGAGAAATAGATTATACCGCGTGAGGTCAGCAGAGGAGCAAGCCGGCGGATGCAAACTGAAGCTGGGGCCGAGCAGCCAATAGGAGCGCTGATCAACTGACTTGAGGAAACCACGCCAAGGCTGTCAGGTACGACCGAAGACGACACACACTTCTGCTGTCCGCGCCTGTTCCAGCTCTCCTCCAGTCCATCTCCACTCAATTCCCCTACCCAACTAATCACAACACCGCAAAAATGGCCGACGATGAGGACAGAGTTACCATGCCCTTCAAGTTCGTGACTGGTACGCACCCGCTCCAAACTCCTGACCAAGTGTGAACATGCTTACTGACGTGATTGATTGCAGCGGGTACGTCTTTCCCTATACCATGCGCCACCACCCCCACCGTCACCTACAACACCCTTCGCCCATGATCCCTCACCTATACTTCTATGCTCCGAGCATACTCTAGATCATACATCCAATTGACACGCCACTCCAGGCTTCGATGCGCGCTTCCCCAACCAGAACCAGACCAAGCACTGCTGGCAGAACTACGTCGACTACCACAAGTGCATCCTCGCCAAGGGTGAGGACTTCAAGCCTTGCCGTCAGGTACACGACCTCTTCTTCCTGGACCACCAACACACCTCTAACCCACGCACAGTTCTTCCTCGCCTACAGATCCCTCTGCCCCAGTGGTTGGGCCTCGAGATGGGACGACCAGCGCGGTGAGTTCTCCCGCCCCCTCCAACTTGGACTTTCCAAGAGCATGCGACTCATACTCTGCAGAGAACGGCACCTTCCCTATGAAGCTGGACGAGTAAACGCTGCCCCATGCGTTACGAATAAATTCAGTTTTGGCTTTTTGTGCAGCAGATCCTCTCTTCTTCTGTCGATAGCATCTATTATTGAGGACATAATCTCATTGCCCAATTTGCTTGCCGACCCCTCGAGCTTCTTTGGCTCAATCTGACTATCTGACGCGCTTGTCTGCGACGTGGTACCGCAGTGCTGGCCTGTAAGAGCTCCAATTGGCGAACACGATAGTTACACAAATGTGGGTTTCTGTGTCGTCATTTCATTTCCCTCATCTCCATTCTCTCTTCCCCATCTCCCACTCAACACACCAAGGGCAGCTATCAGGACGGCGCACAAGTTAATTCACTATAACTAAAATGCGTATCAATTCTCTGCCCGAGAAAAACCCGGTCGTCTGTTGGCACTTCCGACGGGCGACATGGATGTAGCTATTTTGATCCGCTATGCCTTGTACTCTGGGCTCGTCTGCTATGCAGGGGCTCTATTTTTATGAGTACATGGTCCGTGGTCTTGGAGCTGACATTTCTGTCTCTTGTTTATACTCTGTTTTATTATTCAATCGAGCTTCCGTCTATCGTTTACATTTGCCTTCTTAAAAACTTGTCGTATTCGAGTCACCAATGAGATCATTTTTCCACAAGAGGACAAAGCCTCCGAAGCTGAGTCGGAAGGCAAGTATTCTTGCCTGTTAAACTTGGCATTTGCCTAACACACTTGGCCTAGCTCCCGTAGGCCGGACAATTAATCCACTCCCAGGTGCAGATTCACAAGTATCTCGTGTGATGCTCTTGGCTGAAGCCTCATCCAACCTTGCCATTGTATCTTAGCTCCAAGCCAGACGATGATGTTGTTGAGGTCGCAGCCATGTGCAAACTCTCAGCTTGCGAATCCAATTGTAATTACGACGGTCAGATATCATGGAATCCCTGGTCAACGTTACCAGCTCCTTGGTCCCCCCGTATAATGCGCCTTGATCGAGGGTGACTACTGCCTACGACCACAGCGCAACGCTCGTCGTTCGGAGCGTCAGGCTAAATCTCTATCGACCATACCCACGCAGAGTTTACGAACCTGGTGTGATTCCTTGGTTGACTACTAACATCGATCAGGTCGATTGAAATGGCTATACCGACTTGAACACAACTTATATATCTCATCCTATAATGGAGTCTATGACTTTGTATGTTCTGGACATACAGGGCCATGTCAGCTGCTTATGGACTCAAGCAAGGAACCAGCAACACGTGTCCTCACCAATGGCAATGGCAATTGCATCGTTCCTTCTCTTCGTTCTCGAGAAGCTCTCCTTTACGCGCCCCACACCCGGTTTCTCAATCCAATACCCAAAACAGCGAGTACTCATCACGATTCCAGATTGAGTCACTGTACTAAGGAGGAATGGAGCTATGTCGATTGATACGCAGATTTGGACTCTGCCACGTCACATACGAATGCTGCATCCTTAATTGTTGACAGAAACACAAGTTTCTTCATGAGAGTGTTGGTATTATGTATAAACCGGCTTTGCGAAGCATGTTAACATTAACGCTGTGTAAAACGTTTCTTTCATGGAGCAACAGAACATAGAGATGGAGATGGAAGCGGACGCTCTCACGAATCGATACGTTGAGAAGTGCGAGCATCAAGTTCATGGTGGAGAGGTAGATAGACGAGAGAGCAATGTCCGACGTCAGTGTCGAAGGCTTCAAAGCATGGTGAGGCTCAGGAGGAGTACTAGGAAGAAATACAGCTTCACTCTTTTTGGGAGCTGGACCTGAACAAGGTAGGAGTAGGTGCATTCAACATATTGTCTGAGTTCATCACTTTTATGATATCATACAGATGCTCGAGATTTCAGGAAACAGTCAAAGAGACACCTCAAGAGACTGATACTTGTACCCACAAATTTGGCAAGTACGCTTCTCGCCCAGATCTTCGGACTACATACTAATCCTCACTGTTTAATGAGCTACAGCCAGCAGCGCAATCACGACCGCAGTCCCCAAAAAGAGCTTACCGCTGAGCGAAACGAAAAATCGCTATGGGGAAGCCTAGCAAAAGATCAAAGAACAGTGAACCTTTGGTCATTCCTGTGATGATCTTGGGTACTTCTCCTCCACATCATCATTTTTCGTCGTCTTTCCTCTTGATCGAACTCGGAATATGCATCTCCACAATCTCCGATCAACATGCAACACAGGTATCAGTCCGATTGCCGTGGCTCTGAGGAGCTAGCCAAAGTAGCTCCGCTCCTCACGATTGTATCACTCATGCATCCGGGATTTGACCGGGATTTGCATCCTTATCCTTCCTCGCACCGCTCGAATCGAATCACCATCACGCACCCCACCACACCCCTACAAGCCCCATCTCGATGAAGGATCCCAGCTCCCAGCGGACCTGCTTCCGCGAATTGACGGTATCCCGATCCCCCTCGCATTTTGCTCGCTTCTGATCACCGATTCATGCGGAGCATACGAGATGAGTGATCAATGGCATGTGTTCCCCAGAAACACGGTCGCTGTTTGTGCCTAGCTTGCCTTGTTTTGCTGGTATGCGATTCTTGATTGATGTTTCCTCTTATACGTATAAACGCTCAACCGCTTAGCCGCTCCGATGGCATCTGCGAGGCTCTGCGAGGCTCTGCGCGGCTCTGAACATCTTGCATCACAAATGCCGAGATATAGAAAAATGCTTGTCTGGAATGTCCATCCATGCTGTCTTTTGTAATCATTTTTCCACATGCTAGAAGATTTTATGCGAACAGCCGAATTGACAGTTTTTGATCACTAGGGGACAAGAGGCAAATGATGATGTGACCACAGAGAGCTTTGCAGTGTTGAGAGTCTAGGAAGTAGTGGATGGGTGGTGAATAGATCTTTGCTGTGATCGTTGACCCTCGGACATCTGTCTAGATTCACTCCATCTATATGCTGTAGGGCTTTAATGCTTTTGTTGTGGATTGTCATCTATTGCCTGTACCATATGTTATAACGCAATATCTTCAATCTCAAGATCTCAACATCAGGTTTGACCTTGACCTAGACGTGTATACTTGGGTCTCTCGGAAAACGTGTACATCTACCATGCTCTATCATAAAACTCTTTGTATGTCCAACGGCACGCGGTCAACGACGGACAGCGTGGCAGTCCACCTTTTTGCATGACAAGGGTATACAGCCAATAGTAATGGCTGCCAAGCTTGTCGCTCAAAGCTCACACTAAACGTCGCACGTGGAAACAGTCCGTGTATACGTCGAAATTGGTGGCTCGGGATTTAGGTGACACTCGGGGGTTTGGTCATCGTTGTGACCCAAGAACTGCGGGCGAAGCGTATCTTGCTTATTGCGTTTGGAGATGGAGAGGTAGGCATGGAGTGCTGATGTGCAGAAGTTGTTCGGAGATGATCCTTCACGCCTGCAGTATCAGCGTTTGTGATGCGAGGACTAAAGGTTGTTGAGCATTTGGTATGGTTTAGAGCTCATCGCTGATACTTCTTTGGGCAAAGGACAACCTGAGCTGACATAAGATCGTTCGATCAAAGGTGTCACGTTCTTCGTGTGGATATAGGAGGGACAACGATCAAACAGAGTCTTTTCTGAAGAAAACCTTTCATTCGTGGGGAAGAAAACAAGATACTGGACAAGGGCATATGTGTGCGGGAAGGAAGAACAAGCCCTGGGTATATGTCGATGTGTGGAGAAAAAACAGAAAAGGTCACGATCCTCGTTCCCTCTCCAGCCAGGATGTGTACTATGCAAATCGCCTGTCGATACAACGTCAATAACACTGGTCAGAACATAGACGTGGTCACAGTGGAACACTTACCAGACTTGTCAAGCTCGACTAGTACTCACGCTATCGCGCAACACCATGTCGGCTTCTATGAACTTGACAGCCTCATTTACATCGTCGTGTTGTCTGAGGTGCCGGAGTATAGCTTCTGTAGCTGGGGGCGAGGCTCTTCGTAACATGCACACGACGGATCGGTATGCTTTGAGTTCTTCGCGAGAAGCTTGTTGTTGGGTCTTGCCTTCTTCCACCGAGAAAACGCAAGGTGTTGCTTTGTCGATGCAGGTGTTACACCGAGGACGCGCGCCGTCACACTAGGGGTCTTCGTTGGTATTGAGAGGCGTGGAACAGCTTATGTAGGCTGTGAGGAAAGGACGCACCTTTGATTTACGTTTCCGACATGGTCGACATGCGGCTAATGTTTGTCTGCGTTTCGCCTTCGAGAATTGGTTGGATTGGTTCGAGGTCAACGTTGACGATGTCGACGATGTCGACGATACTGATGACAGCGGAGGCGGGGAGACCATTGTAGTCATTGTTGTCGTTGAGGACACAGAGTCTTGTGAAGCGTGACGCTCGGGAGAGTATGCTGGCAGCGAAAGAGCTTCTATGTTTCCAGGGAATGTAGGATATCCAACAGCGCGCTGTTGCTCGTAGTGCAGCACTTCGCTGACTTTGGTTGTCGTGCTGTCGTTTGACGTTGTGCTGAGCATCGGAATTGGTAGGTTCGCAGGAAGTGGAAACGTTGGAAGCAAACACCGAAGGAGAGATCTTGAGGCGCAAGGCACCACTGGCTTGGGCTCGAGACCTCGCTATATGTGAGTTGATAATCACTGAATTACCTCACACGTGAAGGATGGTGAAGGCAGGATGTCATGCGAGGCTCTCTCGATCCCGCCGCTAAGCCAATGGGTCTTTGCATTTTGGCATTTAGGAGGAGTCAGCCCCGTGTACATTCCAACAACTCAGGTCGCTTAATGCGGAGGGATCTGTGAGAGCTTCCAGCAGATATCGCGCACGCCCATGCGTTTGCGTGACACAGAACACAGCCAATGGCGAGCATATTCTACTTTGGAAAAAGCAGCCTGCAAGCCACGTTCACTCGTAAATCAGAAGCCGAGACCCACCGAGCAGTGAGCACGCGTTGAGTACCGTTTGAAAGACATGCAGCTTCCGCTTCGAGGGCTCTGGGCGGACTTCAAGCCTATACAGAGTGGAGACAGGCTCACAGTCGGTTTTTCCGCTGGCTAGTGGCTGCATGCATGTTCCTGCCTGTCTCATATTAGTAAACTTTAACAGTGGTATAGCATTGGCATAATATATGGTGGGGCCATGCTGCTCGAGGCTAGGTTGGAATTGCGCCGTGCTACGTGAGCACGTGGTGTTGCCCTTTGATAGCAGAGTCGGAGAGGAATCAGCCCGTCAACAAGTGTGCGTTCGGTTGGGAGGTATTGAGATGCCCATGCGCCCACACAGTGAAGGCCTGCCAGCTGCGAGTACGTCTCTCGGTGCCGACGGCCGGCATGAACCTTGCTGTTGGGATGCGGAAATTCCTCCTGGAGCGGATGCAATCTCGAAAAAGCATGCACAAACTCGATCATCAGGAGCGCCAAAAAGGACAGCTTGGCTAGTCGAATGCCGCGTACCCGGACCGAAAGAACTGTCAGTCGAGAACCGCCGGGGCAGCGCTATATGCAACCGATCCCACTTAATAGGAAACCAAGTCCGGAATCGAGAGGGATCGATTGATTGATATCCTCGTGGGAAGTTTAGGAGACCTGCACAAATTATGTGTATGTACGATGGTTGAGATGACAGCGATTTATCGCGACGGCGTGTTACTCAGGAAGGAGCCATGCTCTGCACGGGTGTTGTTGACAACAGATAGGATCTGGAACATACCTATTCTGCGTCAACGCGTGTGTTTTCCGATGCTACTGCTTTCCGGTTCCATTATCTTCGTCGAGCACAGTGCTTCCAACGCGGTATTTGGAGGTCTCGATCCCCAGTAACAACACCTCGGGTATGGAGCCTCATGACGAGATGCTTCTTCGTCGGCTTCGTGATCCAAGGAAGGATGCGTGGTATCCGATTCGGAAGCATGACTGCCCTCTTCCGAAAACAGAGTTGCCGAAATGATGGTAAACGTCATGGTTGACCGTCCATCTGGATATCGCGGGGTAGGCGGGGAGACAATTGTAGCACAACCATTGTGATACCATCACGACTACTGCAGCTGACTGGATTGTACGCCTTCCGAACTCTCAAGCTCAGCGTATATCTATCAAGAAGGTGCACTTCACGTCCTTTTCTACTTCTGTGTCTGTATATCACATCGACCTTCCACTTCGCCCCTTGGATCCAGAACTCGGTTCCAATAGCCAGCTCAACTTCCACATCACAAGACTCTCACAATGACTGGCTCAAAACCACTTGGAAGCATAGCTATCGTCGGTGGTGGTATCAGTGGTGTCGTTCTTGCAATCGCCCTTCTCGATCGAGGACTCAGTGTCAATGTCTACGAACAAGCATCCCGCTTTGGCGAGATTGGAGCAGGCGTAGCTTTCAACCCTGCCGCGGCAAGAGCAATGAAAATCTGTTCACAAAAGATCCACACAGCATTCGAAAAAGTCGTAACCAAGAACCAGGGAGAAGACAAACAGTCCATCTGGTTCGACTGGGTTGATGGCCACAACGATACTGAAGTTGGAAAAGAGGAGTATGCTTTCAGCATCGGCAACGAGTCTGGAGCCAATGCGGTACACCGGGCACATTTTTTGGATGAACTAGTCAAACATGTGCCTGATGGAACCACGCACTTTGGAAAGCATCTGGACACTATCGAGGAGCTTGCGGACGGAAAGCTGAAGCTAAAGTTCCACGATGGATCTGATGCTACTGCAGATGCAGGTAAGTAACATCAAGAGTACGGATGATCCAAAAACGACATCGACTGACATTGTGTAGTCATTGGATGCGACGGCATCAAATCCAAGGTGCGAGCTTGGATGATGGGAGCAGATCATCCTTGCACTCCACCGGTCTATACGCATAAGTATGCTTATCGTGGCTTGATCCCTATGGAGAGGGCAAGAAAAGAACTGGGAGATGATCTGGCTCAGAATGCTAAGATGCATATGGGTCAGGACGGCCATGTATTGACCTTCCCAGTCAACAAAGGAGCGACTATGAACGTGGTTGCATTCAAGGTCGATCCTGGTCAATGGCCATCAGATACCAAGCTCACTCTGCCTTCCGAAAAGTCGCACGTCCTCAAAGACTTCAAGGAGTTTGGTGCCACAGTTCACAAGATCATTGATATGCTCGAGCCCAATCTTGATTGCTGGGCCATCTATGGTAAGTGATTAAGGGATATAACCAACGACCAAAGCTGATGAAAACTCAGATCTGGGTGATAACCCTATGCCCTGCTACAACAAGGCCAGGGTGGTTGTTTTGGGTGATGCCGGACACGCGACTTCTCCGCATCATGGCGCTGGTGCTGGCATGTGTATCGAGGACGCAGCAGTCATGGCAGAACTACTGAATGATCGTAGAGTGGCTGAAGCAGGTCACCGGGGTCTCGAGGCCGCCTTCCAAGCTTACAGCGACCAAAGACTAGAGAGGACCCAATGGCTCGTGCAGAGCTCACGACGTTCGGGGGATCTCTACGAGTGGAGGGCTGAAGGTGTTGGTAGAGACTTCAAGAAGATAGAGGAGGAATGTCGCGAGCGAGACGAGAAGCTGTGGAACGGTCAGGTCAAAGAATACATCAAGGAAGCTCAGACTTTGCTGGGTAAAAGTCTGAAGCAGTAGATTTTATCCAAAGTAGTTATGCCGTGTCTGATCGGCTGTATGCAGTCAGCATACCCATGATGTTCAGTGGTGTCTCTCATAAAGAACGTAGAAGGTTTCCAGTCTGGTGGGCGAATGCAGCCAACCATCGTCTAAGAAATTCTGGGTATGTTCGCTAACGACTTCCTCCTACGTCAACACTCCAGGCTGCGACTTTCTGAGAAGATAACCCTGACACTGATTACTCTCCAACCATCACCCATCTCTCATCCTGTTTCACGATCAATACTGATCAGTATGGCAAGATTGTCAGTCCGTTCTTTACCATCTAAAAATTTAGCACCAGAAAAACTCCCCGCACACTGGAATGGCAACCCGCCGACTTCATTCAAGAATCCCTGGCTAAGCTTTGCCAAACAACACGGATTACTGGACGTGTTCAAGATACGCTTCAGTAGCGAACGGAATTTTGTTCCTGTTCCCCAGGATAGGAACGAACTTGTTAAGGTCAGAAAACCAACATGGGGCAGAGAATCTCCTGCATGGCAGCAAGAACTCAAAGCCACATGGCTAGGTCACGCAGGATGGCTAGTAGAGACTGCTTGCTTAGCCCCAACGACACAAGTCACCGCTTCGGCCGATAGCAAGGAGCACAGAGGCATACGCATCTTGTTCGATGCAGTGTTTAGCGAGCGAACGAGCCCAGTGAATTGGTTTGGACCTAAACGTTATACGCCCACACCGTGCGGCTTGGACGAATTACCCGAGGTCGACTTGGTGGTGATATCGCACAATCACTACGATCATCTGGATATCGCTACCATTGCGCACGTGTACAAAAAGTCCAAGCTCGCAGGCAGAGAGATACATTTCTTTGCTGCGCTGGGTAACAAGCAATGGTTCCTGGGTGCAGGGCTAGGCATTCTGGAGAACGAGGTCACGGAATGCGATTGGTGGGACAGAATGAATGTTGATGTCGAGGGCGTGGGCAGTGTAAAGCTCACGTGTACACCTGCACAGCATACCTCCGGACGAACGCCCTTCGACGCAGGACAAACTTTGTGGTGTTCATGGGTCCTCGAGGACCTGCAGTCTAGCAAAAAACTGTTCTTCGCAGGCGACACTGCATACAAAGCTACTTCTGCAGAAACGGCTTGTCCGGCATTTAAGCAGATAGGCGAAGTTTTCGGAGGGTTCGACTTGGCTATGGTACCCATTGGACTGTACTCGCCACAGTGGTTCATGAGCAATGTTCATTGTTGTCCTGAAGACAGTCTGGAGATCCATAAGGATATTCGGAGTAGGAAGACACTTGGCATGCATTATGGTACCGTGAGAGGTGGGCTTAGCGCTCAGTATGAAGATGTCAGGGAGCCGCCGAGACGCTGGCAAGAGTGTTGTGCAAAGGAAGGTAGATGGGAGACTGAATGCTGGTTGTGCGATGTGGGAGAGACGGTGACAGCTGCTTAATGGCATGAAAGACATGATAATGACCATACAGATTTCCTAACGAAGAAGCGAATGACATTGAACCTACTACAAAAAGCTGCAAGTGATGTTGGGAGCGTGACAGGAAACTGTATCGAGTTTGAGAAAGTCTCAGGAGAGACTTGATGTTTCAGCATCCAGGCTGGTGCTTCGAGTCCTTCAGCTTGGGGATCACGGTTGAACACGGACATGGCAAGACCAGTGAATGTTGTTCATTCAGCAGGGCAGAGTCAGCCAAGCAGTGATTGCGTAGTCTTGTCATTAGAGTACTGGAAAGTGGCGGAGAGGAAAATGTTGGACGCGTACACGAGGCTTGTATCGCCAAGGATGTACTGTAATGCAAGATGGCCGAGCGCTCCGCGCGCAGCGCGTGCTCCTCGGGCGCGGCAGTGCATTGTGGTTTCACGCCTCCTTGTCATTCAATGCGGGCGATGCAAAGTCTCCGGCTGGTCACGGATGACATGGTAGCGTCTTGGTAAGCAACAGAAGACGGAGAGTGAGCGAGAGCTGGAAAGCGTAGAACGAGACGGATCGAGGTACGTGGAGATGCTTTTCGAAATGATGTGTTGGAAGTAGATCAAAATAAATATAGAGGTCAATGAAGATCTCGGAGTTTGGACAGAAATACGACGGACTTTGTCGAAACGAGGGTCCTCCCCGTACAGAGGCCGCCGCGCTGCGCAGAGATGGTTGCTAGGCCAAGGGCGATGCCATGGCTCTCCAAGCATCTGACTTAGCGCCGTCGGCCGAACGAAACCATTGACAAGATCTTACATAGACAGTCGTTCTCGCTCTCGTTTATTGTTCCATACCGTCCGTTATACTCGACCATAATCTACGATCACGCATCCACCGAATTGTAAACAAAGACGCAGGGCCCAAAACGCTCCACTGTATAAGACGCCCGGATCGATCTTGGACAGGACGCTAGACCGTCCCGCCACCACGCGCGTCCATGGCCACGACGGCCCTTCGCGCATGTCTGCTCTGGGCCTTGTTCATTGTATTCGTTGCCGCCAGTTCGACAACTCGCAACCCTCTGCGCGCCTTGTCTACCATTCAGAATGCCACCATAGACACACATACACACCGGGTGACAGCGTTACACCACTTCGACTTGACATTTGTATTGCGCCCGGATCTACACGTCAAACTCTCTCTTGAACCCAACGATGAACTCCTGCCAAACTCGGGTCTGGTAGTATCATACTTGAATGCCGATGGATCTGTCTCTAGGACCGAGGATGTAGACCGTTTAGCCCACAAGGTCTTCCGGGGAAGCGCTTGGTATCGCCAGGAAAATGTAGACGATGAATGGATAAGAGCAGGATGGGCAAGAATCACAATCATCAAGGATGGTCTACAACCGCTGTTCCAGGGTGCTTTCGCTCTGAACCACGACAACCACCACATTCAGCTCGCTCCCCACTTTGCGCACACACGCCACCACCTGGATCCTCACATCAATACCGCAGACGAGAACAGTATGGTTGTGTACCGCGACTCAGACATCCTGCTGGACCAGGATGTCGATTATCATATGCAAGAGCTTAAGAGAAGCCTAAATCAAGACGACGGCTTCACATGTCTGTCGGACAATTTGGGATTCAACAGCCAACCTGATCACCCCGTCTATACCGCTATGCTGCGCAGATCCGATTTGGTGTTGGGCAGTGAGACTCTAGGAAACCTTTTTGGCAAACGTCAGGTCGATAGTAGCACCGCTGGCAATTCTGCAGGTGTTGATCTCACTTCTACCATTGGTCAGACTAGAGGTTGTCCCAACACTAGGCAAGTAGCTCTTGTTGGTGTGGCTACTGACTGCACTTATACCGCTCAGTTCAATTCGAGCGAAGCCGTACGTATGAACGTCATTGATCAGATGAACACAGCCTCCAGTGTGTACGAACAAGCATTTAACATCTCGCTTGGCCTGGCCAACTTGACAATCTCGGACTCAAACTGTCCTGGAACGCCCAACTCTGCAAGTGCCTGGAACCAGGCATGTAGTGATAGTGTCGATATTCAAGACCGCCTCAACCTCTTCAGCGCATGGAGAGGAAATCAGCAGGACACCAACAGCCACTGGACACTTCTCAGTACTTGCAACACCGGAAGCGCAGTTGGCCTTGCCTGGCTTGGACAGGCATGTGTTCAGACTGCCTATTCTACGAACAGCAGCACGACTGGTAACGGACAGTCATCTACATCAGGCGCGGAAACCGTGAGTGGCGCAAACGTCGTTGTTCGTACCCGAGGAGCTTCGGAATGGCAGATCATCGCGCACGAGACTGGTCACACTTTCGGCGCAGTCCACGACTGTACGGAGCAGACTTGCGCTCAAGGAACGACGGTCGGCAGCCAACAGTGCTGCCCTCTTAGTTCTGGGACATGCAATGCAGGTGAAGCTTACATTATGAACCCGTCGACCAGTGCTGGTGTTAGAACTTTCAGCCCATGCAGTATTGGCAACATCTGCAGTGCTTTGGGCCGCAACAGTGTCAAATCTACCTGTTTGACCGCCAACCGAAACATTAAGACTATCGGCACGCAAGAGTGTGGCAATGGCATCGTTGAAGAGGGCGAAGACTGCGATTGTGGCGGTGAAAGCGGATGCGCAGGCAACTCGTGCTGTAATCCGACAACCTGCAAGTTCACAAACAATGCTGTCTGCGACGATAGCAATGAAGGATGCTGCAACAACTGCCAGTTCGCCAGCAACGGTACCGTATGTCGCGCTTCGACTGGAGCTTGTGATCCTGCAGAGATATGCCCTGGTAATTCAGGTACTTGTCCTCAAGATGCAAGCGCACCTGATGGCGAGAGTTGTGGCAACCGTCTACAGTGTGCCAGCGGTCAATGCACCAGCCGTGATCAACAGTGCAGGAGTGTTATGGGTGGCTATCAAGGAGTTGGCAACAACACTTCTGCTTGCAACAGTCAGACGTGTCAGATCAGCTGCTCTAGTGGTAGATCGAACTCTGCGTTCGGAAACAACGTCTGCTTCGAGGTGCAACAGAACTTCCTAGACGGCACACCCTGCGGAGGTGGAGGCAGATGTGACAACGTAAGTCTTTTGCGAATCGAGAAAATCAGACAGAGCAGTATCTAACAAAGCATATAGGGACGCTGCAGGGGCACAAACACCGGAGGCGAGATCCGCTCATGGATCGACGACCACAAGGGCATCGTGATTGGAGTGTGTTGTGGAGTAGGTGGTCTTCTACTCTTCGCTATCTTTGGATGTTGTGTTCGCCGCTGCAAAAGAAGCAGAGCAAAGCCTGCAAAGATGCAGTCACCGCCACCTGGCTGGGGTACTCAGATGCGACCTATGCCACCGAACCAATACTACCCACCGCCGCCGCAGCAATATGGACAAGGGGGGTATGGACAGCAGTATGCACCGCCTCCGCCAACGTATACTCCAGGAGCGAGATACGCATGAGCTCGTGCTGGATCGCTGTCTCTTCACAGCCAGTCGATCATTTGGAGTTCTGGGATGTTTGTCAATATTTTATAATCTTGCGTACTGTAGATACAGAACAAGTATTGCAATCGTTGATGTGTCTCAAGAGGTCCCTTGACAACAAGATATAATTGTCAGAGTCAGCTTCCTTGTGCTTGGTGTGGTGCTGAGACAGGCAAATCGATTGTCGGTCAGGGTGACGAACGGCGGGGAAAGTGACATGGCCGTCGCGGCTTCCTGCAGCCAAAGGCCCTCGGCGCGTCAGCGTGCATGGCCGCGTGCTTTTTGTTCATTGATCACAAGATTCGAGTCTGAAAGGAAGAGGAAATGAAGCCTCAACGATGAATCGGCAGTCCAAGTCACTCCTTCCCAATTGCTCAGCACCCATACATTCCTCGAAGCAGCGGAATTGAGACGTCCCCGCGAACGAATAAACATCGACCAAGTACATGATCTTCTGAGACATGCTCTTGATGCTCGGCTGGCTGTCTCCTTGGATCTTCTGGCACGTTAGAAAAAGAAAAGGAGGGATAAACATATCCGGTTCGGCAGCATGAACACTACACCTCGAGGATATCGCCATGCCAATCCACAATCAGCAAATAACACTCCATTTGCTCGCAACAATGCCACCACACCCAATGCTCCTCGTTCGCCCATCAAGCTTAGTAGCCGCGACCGTCAAGAGTTGGGATTGAGTCTAAAACGCGTCATTGGCACTACATGTCAATCTGTCTTCTGCTTTGATCACCTAGCTTCAACGCGAAGTTTTGCCTATACCGCTGGAGCAGCTGCAGTTGTCGCAACCGTCCAACCTGACGGGAATATAACACAGCGTTTCTTCAGAGCCAATCCTGCTCAGTCTTCACAAAGATCAAACTTTCCCTCCAACATATCTGCCTCACCTGCCGACTCGAGGCTTCGCTCCCCTCTACCACCCACCGATCGCACCGAGTGGAACGACTCCAATGCAGGAAGTAAGAGCAGTGCTGTACGCGAACGTGTGAAGGCTGCCACCGCAATAAGCTTCAGCCCAAATGGTCGCTTTATTGCTGTGGGCGAGACTGGATACAAACCTCGTGTTTTGGTCTTCTCACTCGCCGACAAGTCCTTTGCCGATTCGCCAATATCCTCGATATGCGAACACACCTTTGGCGTCCAGTCTGTGAGTTTCGGTCCAGACTCGAGGTATCTTGCTTCCCTAGGCACCGTGAACGATGGATTCTTGTACATCTGGAGAATCGACGAAAGAGGAGGAAATCCTACTTTAGTCGCCAGCAACAAATGTATAACCAGCGTACGTCACATGGCTTGGATGGGTTGCAGTCTTGTCACGGTGGGTCTCAGGTTCATCAAGGTATGGAGACCAGATGACCTTCCAGCTAGTGTCAACGAGAACTCAGAAAGAGGCTATGGACTGTACAATCGTCAGCATAAGCCGTTAGCTGGTCGGAACACTCTCTTGGGAGACCTTCTTGACGCGACTTTCACATGCGTGGCATCCTTTTCTGACACAAAGGCTGTCGTCTGTACTGATGGTGGAGATATTTGTATCCTCGACGACGAAGACAAAGCCCAACGTTTGATCAGAGTCGCAAATGTGGACTTCAGCATTACTGCTGCATGCGTTGGACCTGATGATAAGGTCATCATTACAGGGCTGGATGGCAGTATCGAGGTCTTCAATCTTGATGAGCTCTGTAGAACGCTCATATCACCTGATACGCCGCCCGGATCCAAAGTATCCTCGAAGCCGTCGAACTCAGGCTTTGTTGCCGTCGGATTCGTCGAGGATGCCATGGTGACCGTGGATAACAGCCACGGCATTCAGCTACGACACATATCTCCAAAATCTCATGATGAGAACCCTGACTACGCCGTGATACAGAAGCTCCCAGCACATTCAGACGCTGTCCTTGGAGTACGCGCTGTCACTGCACCAAACGAACAAAACATCGCCTTCATCAGCTGGTCTGCCAACGGCACTGTCATCTTCTGGTCGTCAGAGTGCCGGGCAAAAGCGATGATATCCGTGTCGATGGACCAATACGTCGACATGTACAATGTTGTCAATGAGCTCAAGACGGTTGTGGCGTTTTCCGATGTCTCTCAGGCGATTTCTGGTGATAAATATGGCGTCTTGAGGTGAGTCAAGAGTGTTATGAAGGGTGCACGTGCGAACGTACTGACCGATGTGCAGAATTTCGAACGTCGATACTGGAGAAGATGTCTCGCGGGTCAGAGCTCACGCAGGAGAAATCACCGACATTGCAATTCACGAGGACGCAAAACACACTCTGATAGCATCAAGCAGTCGAGACCGGACTATTCAACTCTTGACATGGAGCTCAGGTAACCTGGAACTCTTGCAAACGCTAGACGAGCATGCTGGTGCAGTCACCAGTGTTCTGTTTGCCAAGAATGGTGAACAACTATTATCATGTTCGGCCGACAGGTCTGTAGTAGTCCGAGAAGCTGCAAGACAAGGATCTGGCCCTCCACTATTCACCATCACTAGGACGATTACACTGAAAAGCTCACCTACATGTTTGAGGATGTCTCTGTTCGACGACACTCTCTTGGTCTCTGCAACGGATCGAACAATCCAACTCGTGAGCACACGTACTGGTCGTGTCATCTCTTGCTTTAAGGCCGGGGATCCGGATGGTGGAGACTCCGTGATTATGTCCAGCCTGGTGCATCTGCCTTCCACAGCAGGATCGCCAATCGTCGCAGGTGTAGCAGGCAGTGATAAGTCTGTCCGCATGTACTCGGAAGACGGCACTTTACTTGCGAGAGATTGGGGTCACACAGAAGGGGTTACCGATATTGCATTGCTGAAATCGCATGCAGCTCCTGATGACCTGGCAGCAATGAAACTTGTCACTGTTGCTGCTGATGGCACGATATTCGTGTGGGCAACCACTCCTGAAAGACCTCGTTCAAGAGACCCAGACATGGCCCCGTCATTCGCAAGCATAGCCCCCGGCATCATCTCCGCAGAACAACCACTTCGCAAAGTAATCTCTCACAGCGAAATCGCTAGATTTCAACGAGCTCGGTCC
>Ga0268250_10000386_pt1 | contig 21415 bp, 25 predicted proteins | sample AgamicAsSfe_FD_200448 | JGI IMG/M metagenome (GOLD analysis project Ga0268250, IMG submission 200448) | Agave microbial communities from Guanajuato, Mexico - As.Sf.e (v2) (version 2) | ecosystem: Host-associated > Plants > Phyllosphere > Phylloplane/Leaf | place: Guanajuato, Mexico | collected... | reverse complement strand
TTGATCCAGTACTTTCATTGCCACTGTTTCCTGTCTCGCTGTCTGAACCAGTCATACGGATCGTGGTTTTCTGCTTTGGAGGGGACATTGGTGTCGGTACTGAGGCGAAGGACAGGAGCTGAAGAGAGCCAACAAGGCGAACGTCTAGTCCTGCACTTCTAAGTAGTGCGCAGAATAATTGTGCTCCTACATCCCTTGAGCCTTGGCGGTTCTTCGTCAATCGAGTGAACATTTCCAAGTCAATAGGTGGGTCGCTATATTTCGGCGGCTCGATCTGATTCAAATTGTCAGGCGCTTTTGGCTTGAGATTAGCCCAAAGGACTGCGAAACATACTGTATCAACTGGCGGAAGTTCTGTCTTCCAAAGCGGCCGACGAATGCCTTTTGCTGTAGGCCTAAAGGCAGTATTAAAAGCTAGTATTGCTTGCTGCAGACCATCCTGCAACGATCTCGATCGCTGAAACTGCGAATCGGTCGAGCTAGGATTCAGATATGATAAAGTGCGCTTGTCGAGTAGTGGTCCTAGACTTTTCTTAGTTGTCAATTAGCTGCATTCGTGTGTAAGTCCTGCTGCAGAAAAAGCTCACCCGGACCGTCTTATCATTGCACCACGCATTACGGGTATACACGTGGGACAGCATACAGCATATATGTACTTTGTGAATGTCAATTCTTTTCTGTTTCTCGACTAGCGAAGATGGCAGTCGCTGCGAAGCATCACGTTTCTTGGTCAGCTCTGTTGGATTTTTACTCGGTACAGCAATATTCAGATCTGTCGCTCGATCGGCTGCTGTGAGCTCTGCGCCACGATCCTCTTCCTCCGATTGTACCCTATCAAGACCGACGTCTTCAAATTCAATGTCACTGTCTTCTGTGCGATAATCATCATAGACAATTTGAGCTGGACGTTGCAAAGACTGCGGAGTAGTATTCGTGCTTGAGGTTGGTTTTGTAGGAGTCTGTAGCGACCGTGCATCTTTGGTGGCTACTTTGCGCTTCTTCAGTGGCCTGCCCTCGTCGCCAGAGCTTGTCACCATCGGCGCATTGGCTTCTGACAACATGTCATTGTAATAATCCGCCGGCACCTCATTCCCTCGCATGACTTCAGGCTGTCGGCGTCCCCTGATGGATGCCTCCTTCGTCGCGCGGCGTTTCGGAGGCATGTCAACGATTGGTAGGACTGTATATTGCTCGGGACGGATCGTCAGGGCATCCTCTTAGCCAGCTCCCGAGCCCAAGCTCACACGCACGTTGTCAGACGACGAACAGCAATCACGATCGGACGCTTCGCTGTCACTGTCGCTCGTATTAGGGACGAGGCCGGATATATAGCATAGACGTGAGACTTCTCCTCAAAGCCAGGGGAAACAAGCAAGAGGCGGCGACGCGCAGATAGCCAACTTCAGCTCTTGCCACTGCCTCGGTGCTGTAATAGTGACAGAGTGGTCCAGTACCGTAGGCGCTCGTACATTGTATTTGAAACATCCAATCGGTCCGACTTCACGTGCGTGTTCCAACGCGTTTCGTTCCTGGCGTCTGTTTACCCCCTCTCTCCTCCTCCGTCTTCAAAGAGAAACACAATCCCTCTGACGTAAAGGGGACTCGACAGCTGCATACCGACAATTTACGAACGAAGCTTGTCATATCGACTTGGTCTACAGTTGCAGATCATTTGACGTACCCTTCGTCTGCCACAAGGACCTCCCTGCAGCTGAATTCGGACGAGGAGAATCATAACAACACTTCCACATCCTTGCAGTGCCGTGAACACACCTCTGCGTCATGGAGAACTACCACAAGATCGAGAAGATTGGCGAAGGTACAGCACCGGAGAGTCTTAGCAGGATATCAGGAAGAGTAGTCGGCTGACCTTGTTCGTTTAACAGGAACGTATGGTGTCGTCTACAAAGCGCGCGACCTAACCCATCCCGGCCGCATCGTCGCCCTGAAAAAAATCCGCCTCGAAGCAGAAGATGAGGGCGTCCCCTCAACAGCCATCCGCGAGATCTCACTCCTCAAGGAAATGAACGACCCCACCATCGTCCGCCTCCTGAACATTGTGCACGCCGACGGTCACAAACTCTACCTAGTCATGGAATACCTCGATCTTGATCTCAAAAAGTACATGGAGGCCTTACCAATCTCAGAGGGTGGGCGAGGAAAGCCACTGCCAGACGGGACAAACCCGCACTTGCAAACGCTGGGCATGGGGGAGAATATGGTGAAGAAGTTCATGGCACAGTTGATTGAGGGTGTGCGGTACTGCCACAGTCACAGAGTCCTTCATCGGGATCTCAAACCTCAGAACTTGCTCATTGATCGTGATGGCAACCTGAAGCTAGGTGATTTCGGTCTGGCAAGAGCATTTGGTGTTCCGTTGAGGACGTATACGCACGAGGTAAGACTGCCGCTGACTGAACCCAACCCAGCCACCATCTAACACTCACCTCTAGGTCGTCACACTCTGGTATCGCGCCCCCGAGATCCTCCTCGGCGGCCGCGCGTACTCCACCGGCGTCGACATGTGGTCCGTTGGCGCCATCTTCGCCGAAATGTGCACCCGCAAGCCCCTCTTTCCCGGCGACTCCGAGATTGACGAAATTTTCAAAATCTTCCGCATCCTCGGCACGCCAACCGAAGCCGACTGGCCCGGCGTCACTTCCTTGCCCGACTACAAGACCAGCTTTCCCAAATGGGTCCGTAACGAGAATGTCGCACTCGTGGGGACATTGTCAGAGGAGGGGCTGGATCTGCTGGATGCGCTGCTTATCTACGACCCAGCAGCGAGGATCAGCGCGAAGCAGGCGTGTAATCACCCATACTTCGAGGAGGGGAGCTGGGTGCACAGTGGAAGGGCGGCGCCGACGCAACAGGGACAGCAACAGTCGATGCAGCAGAGGTACTACTAGATGTACTAATTGTGGATGGTGCAGATTTTCAACGAAGAAGTTTTCGAGTTCGAGGGGCTGCCTGTGGTCAGTTCTGAGCTTTGATGGCGATGAGACACATGAGGTTTATAAGCAAGCCTGGAGACGTTGGTCGAATTGTCGCGGAGAATTTGGCATGAGACAAGATTTCGTATCTCCTTACTTTCAGAGCACACACGGCGTTCGTGGAGCGAGCATTAGCTTTTTTTGGAGGCGGGCAGGGAAGACCAGAATTCTCATCCGTGCGAATACCTTGGGTACGGATAGTGTATACTTTCAATGCTAAAAGATCACCAAACTTCATCCCCAGTGTTTCTCATCTTTCAGAGGTATGTGACATTTATTCGGACAACTTTCTGGCAAGCAGTCCTGCCATGGTCTTCGGCGTAGGTTCGTGCACAGATGTAGAGCAGCAACGGATTAATGGCAAGTAGAGTATCAGGGTCGCGCCTCTCAACCCATCGTTTCTCTAGTCACATTGCACACAATCGTGTCACACTGACTAGCGCTCTGCTTCTGCACTACCGTTCTTGCACTCCAGCACGCACTAAATGCTGAAGTCTGTGTCAATTCATAGACGGAATACTGTGGGCAATGAAGACTATCGTGATCGTCGGGGTATGTGTTCTTCGCTTGGCCTATGTCTATCGAAACTTCTGCTCCAAGTATCCAGCTTTCAGGTGGGTCTGTTTCTCCAAGGTGTGGCTCGATTTCGTACCGAGCGAAGCCACTTCAATACTCATCCCTAAATACCATACACTGCTGCTTTCCCTCTTCATTGACCCAAGTCCTGTCACACACACACCTTAGCTTAAGGATGTTCACATGCTGGCCATGCGGGGCGGTTATTCGGGACATGGCTATTCGGAGAGAGTGTCTGGGCGAGCAAAATATGACGAGGGAAGCTACTGTTGGGGCGGCGCTGAGGCGTAGAAAGGAATCGCCGTTACCAGTGCCTGGGAGGAAAGCTAGCTGCCGGGAAAGGGGAATAGTGATGAGGATGGAACGTACCGCTAAGAGCGAAGCCATGCGTGATAGGAGGTGGAGGGTGTTTCTCATCGCTATGGGCTGGTGTATCTGAAGAGGAACCGGAAGTGGTTTGAGCTGTGAAGCAATCGTAAATCGGACGCAGGGTGCTCGGTCAGTGATGCCAGCGGCAAACCCGGTAGCCACGAGCTGATAGCTGTTGCGAAGTAACGAAGTTCCCTGTGCCTTCCGCGGAAGAGCCAGAGAAGCAGTAACCACCCATTCCTCCGCCCAAAATCCAGCGCCAAAACTCGGTGTGTCGCCAATGCGGCTAGAGTATTTGTTCGTGAGACCTCCTGTCGACGTTGCTGACAGCGAGAACGCCGTTGCCATCGAGGACCACGCAACCGACTGTGCCGCGGGGATGTATTCTTTTCCGTCCCAATGCGGGTCGTCCTCTGGCCATTCAGTGCCATCTGGCCGTCTGTCAGTTGACGACTTTGGAAGTACACGGGCTTTCAATTTCCTTCCCAGGCTCATCCTCTTCCGGCGGCGGCTCTATCCCTTGGATACCCTTCTCATGCTGTGCCCACCTCTTTCTCGTCCAGAAATATGACTGGTCAATGAGATCAAGCCTCCACCCCCACCAATCGTTCACACTCCGGTCCGCTGATATGCACATGTCCCTGCGCTCGACCTGCATCCTCTTCATCCCCTTTCTTCAGCAACGTTGCCGCAAGCGTGATGGGACTTTTGACTCGACGGAGCACGGAGACTGCAGCACCGCGCTTGCGGTGGCCGCGTGAGACTATGACGGAGATTTCGAGCTCTTTGGTGCCCTGATTCGTAAATACAGCCCCATGTCCGCAGTTGAACAGTTCATCGAGCTCACGGAGGGGGACGGCGTGGACGGCTGCGTCGAGGGCGCTTCGAGGACGCCCGGTCTCTTGGTCTATCGAGGTCAACAAGGCGTGGGAGGAGGTTAGGATGAGGACGAGGGAGGTGCGGTGGACGGCGTATTGGGCCGGGGGGCAGATTGTCGTGGGTGATCTGGAGGGTCGTTAGCTGGGTTCAGGGTTGTGAGAGAGAGGGAGAACTGACGTTGCCGGCGCCGCCCTAAAGCTTTGATTAGCATGGAAGACTGCTAGACAGGAACGAGCAGACAACACATGTGGAGGATGATTCGGGGGAGGACCATTGAGTAAGGTGTGTCACTTGGACAGGGAGAGTGCCGTATACTGGACTCAGATATAAACAAAGGTCGATAATTGCGTTGGAGCAGACGCGTCAAGGCCTTCAAGACGCTTGAAGATTGAGCCTTGAATGAATTCTTTTAATGCGTTCCTCCATCTCCATCAGTGGCATGACTTCCATTGCGGATAAGGTGTTTCAAACAAGGAACAGGAAGGTCATCGGTGAGGACAATGATGGCCACGGCAACACCTCGGATGATTTTCACCATCTTCATTTCCTTTTCATCTCGTCATCTTCATGCTGACATCTTGTGCATCTTGCTACCTCGCCCTGCCATGGATACTCTCGACAACGTAGAGAAAGAACGCGCTCAACTCGAGGAGCATGTGGCAAAACTGCAGACCGCCTTGCAACACTGGCAAAAATGGAACTTCGAGTACGAAGCGCTCAAAGAAGAAATCGCTGCATTACCAACAAACACAACATCGCAGGCTCTACTTCGCGCAGCCCATAGCTTCGAGGGTGAAGTTCTGGATGAGAAAGAAATCAGAGAAATTCTGGCTCAAGACAAAAACGTCATCCGCAGGCCTGAGCAAGTCGTAGCAATCCTGTCCAGGCGCATTGACTATGTTCAGCGCAATGTAGAGACTGTACAGAAGCAGGTCGATGGTGCTCTCATCAAGCTGGGAGATGTAGGGCCGGCGGAAAATCAGGGCATGACGGAGATTTTGGAGGAACTGGACGAGAGTGGGGATGTTGTGTCTAGCAGGCTGTCTCGCCCGGGAGATGCAACGTCGGAGGTAGTGGATGCTCTGAAGAAAGCAGGCGTCAAGGAGGATGACCTACAAGGGATAGATCCCGCGATGGAAGACGAGACTGCAGCGGACCCGATCACGACATCCTCTTCTGCCAGTGCGCTAGGGAATGCTCAGGAGTCGATGACAGATACAGGAAGGGGATCTACAATGGAAGCAAAAGAATCACAAGAGCTCTCAGAAGCTGAAGGGTCGAGAGAGAAGTCTGTCAATTTTGCAGAAGACACAAAGCCAGGAGCCGCACAATCTACTGAAAAGGACGAGAAGACTTCTGCAGCTGAAACCACCCGCATGACAACACCTGGTAGGCAACGGATACCTGTGATAGTCAAGAACAACTTCGAACCTCAGGAACGAATCATCGAGGTCGGTTCAGATAATGACGATGATGGTATTGACGAAAGCAACACCCGAGCTCCCATCATTCCAGCAGACGAATCCGAGGCCGACTCTATGATGCGTCGCGAAATGCTTGCCTACAGCATGAACGAAATGGGCGCCATTGTCGCCCAGCTCGATCTCGCCGAGACCAGTGCTGATGATGGCTCCTACTACACAGACGACGACGAGGATGACGAAGATGAGGATGGTGTTCGAACATCAGCTACAGCTACTGATGATGAAGAAGAGAACGAATTCGGCATGAAAACGACAGGCATGATTGACGAAGATTACCGACAGCAGATGCAAGACCTCGAGCAACGACTGAACACGAAATACTTTGCCAACCTAGGTCCAGACGCCGCAGGTATGCTGGAAGAAGACAGTACTGCGGATGTGGAACACTTGGCTACCCACACGGCGCGAATATCGGTCAAGGAGGACAAAGATATGCCGCCCAGGCCGTCTCGAGGGACGACTTCAGCTAGTGCTTCGAAGGTCGCTCCGACGTCGTCACTCAAGACGACAGCTACAGGATCAGCTAAAAAGGGCGTTCGGTTCGCAGAAGAGCTTGATGTCGCACCACCCTTACTTCCGGTACAGGCGCCGAAAGTTGCGATCAAGACATCGACGCCAGGTATTCGAGACGTGGTCCAAGAGCGGACCACGCTTCCCGCATCCTCCGCTTCCGCTCCTCTACCACCCTCTAATACTCGACCACCGTCACGCTTTATGGCCGCACGCTCTGCTTCCGCCCAAACCTCAAACGTCTCAACAGCTCAACCGCCACTCCCTCCTTCGTCTTCAGCAACATTAACAACGAAAACACCATCCTCACGTCTTACAACCCCAGCCAACTCGCCCCTAGCTACAACCATCACCGAGCGTCCACCCTCCAGCATCACCACGGCCACTTCGCATGAACCCGATGAATTCGACCCAGATCTGATACGGAAGCAAGTCGCTGAGGAGTATTATCGACAGCGGAATCGACGGATCAGCAAGGAGGGAGGGTTTCGGAAGGAAGTGCAGGAGGAGGCTGAGCAGGAGAGGGATGAGATGCTGGAGGAGAACATGGTGGCAAGCAGATCAGGTGGGGTGATCCAGGAAGATGTGGAGGAAGAGCAGATGGAGGAGCCGCCGCAGAAGATGAGTCTTTTTCGAAAGGCGAGGTTGAAGCGGGAAATGGCTGGGCAGGGGAGATGAGATCTAGAGTGCATTGTACGAGGACATAGGTCTAAGCAGAACCCTTACGTTACTCTGCTGAAGGGTTTCCGGACTTGTGTCCTGTGATTGTAGCAGTAAGTTTTCACTGCCGCGGGCTAGATCGTCTTGCAAACCAGCAGCGAGAGTGTATGGGCGAACAGGGTTATGCTAAGGAAGTGCCTGGTCACAGTACCTTGTTTTCGCCTCTTCGTGATACGAAACTGTGCGCCAAAGAGACCCAGCGCAGAGTGACAATGGATCACCAGAGAGACTCAGCTCAGGATGACCAACCATCCTTTCTTCATACCCATACCCGAAGCAGCAGAAGCCCGCCCAATTCGCAGCAGGACAGGCATTTTGAGGCTCACAAGGGAAGCACCATGACATGAATCGCGTCGGGCATTGTATCTCATTGCGGAATGATTTGGCTTGATTCACCAAGTCCCGAATGGGTCTTTGGGTCGAGCTCAGGTTGGATATTGTAACGGCGGCTCTATACAAACTAGGTATCTAGCGATCGCTCGAAACATGCCGTCTTCATGACTGGACGCCCATGAGGAGCTCATGGGGAGCCGGCTGGGCTCTGCATGAGCCTCGATGGATGACTTGGGAGCGGTTGGGTACTTCTAATTCCTGATGGCGTGACCTGGAACGGGCAGTGTGTTGAGGAAAGGTACTGGAATCAGTTCATTAATATCACGTAGCATATACACTCCTAACATCAGCCTTTCGCAACCTCTCATCCAACCGTTCAATCCTCCAGGAACACACTCGAACAGCCCACATCTCGCGCACACGCCTCAACCTGCACCGTGCTACGCAATGGCCTGCCAGTCAGCCTCCAGCTACTCATGATCCTGCTGTCAAATTTCACCTCGTCTTTCCACCTCCCATCATAAACCACTCCACCCATGCTCCTATCGCTCGGAGTGTCAACGTCCATCGACCTCTTCATGCTCTTATGCACGTCCTCTAGATACTGAAGTCATTCCGAATCCTGCAGTCCCTCGAACAAGTGCACGCCCCAATTCTTACTCGGATTGTTAAATCGCTTCACCGGCAAGTTCGCCAAGTCCGCCCTGTCCTCATCCTCCAGCTCGCACTCCGTGGCAGCGAAATTCTCCTTCATCCTATCCACATGAGCAGACTTGGGGATCACAGCAACATTCCTGTCCAGATTCCACTTCAGCACGACTTGGGCCGGCGTGCAGCGCCTTCGTTCCGCAATTTTCGTCACAGTCGGGCTTTCGAGGAGGAGTGGGAATACGGCGGAGGCGTAGGTGGGGTTTGTGTTACCGAAGGGGGAGTAGGCGGTTACGTGGACGCCGTGGGCGGCATGGGAGGCGATGAAGTCGCTTTGATTCAGATTCGGATGTAGCTCTAATTGATGCGCGTAGGGAACGACGAGGCCGGCGGTGGACTTCACCAAGGCCTCGAACTGGGTGGGGGAGAAGTTGCAGACGCCGATGTGGCGGACGGTGCCGGTGGTGAGAAGGAGGGACATTGCGCGCCAGGTCTGTGGGGGAAATGTGTTAGTTGTAGGCGAGTGATGCTGCTAGAAAGACAAGCTTACGTCGACGAAGTCTTCGTAAACGTCTTTGCCGTCCTGAGCCACAGGCCACTGTGGGACATTAGTAAGCGATGAGTACAGCGACACAATCAGCAACGTCGTGGCTTACATGGATAAGGTAGAGGTCGAGGTAGTCCTGATCAGACAGTATTAGCAACCACGCGTGTTCAGGAAACATAAGTGTCTACTCACAAGACCAAGCTCGGTCAAAGTCTCATTGAGTGCATCGGGTACCTGACTGGGCTTGTGGCTATATTGACGGTCAGCAACATCCACTACACCTTCTCCCCTTCCTCTCGCTCGCTAGCACTACACCGGAGCAGAAGTGGCCAAGCAGTCCGCGGGACTACCGTGCAGGACCAATCTTTTGACTGTCTTTCCGTGAAAGTACGTGACGGGGTTAACTTACGCATCGTTCCACAGCTTGCTAGTGACCCAATAGTCTTCTCTCTTCAGTCCAGCCTTCTCAGCACCATCCTTCAATCCCAGACCGACGGCCTTCTGGTTGCCATAGATCTTGGCTGCGTCGATGTGTCTGTAATCACGATCATACATTAGCCACAAGTCCAGACTGGACTTTCAACACCATAGTAGATGACTCCCAGCTTACCGATAGCCTGCCTGCATAGCCGCCGAGACTACATCAGACGTGTTCTCGCCCTTGAGGTTCCAGGTTCCGAATCCATTGAGCGGGATATCCTTGACGCCGGAGGAGGAGGTGGTCAGGGCTCCCAGAGGTTGTTGCTCGAGGAAAGCTGTGCAGCTGCTGGCTAGGGCGAGGATGAGTGAGGAGGTCTTCATCTTCGGGTTGTTGATGGAATGAATGAGTGAGGTTCAAGTTACAAGTTACAAGACACTTTGTAGTGGCGGAATGACGCTTGAAACGCGGGGAAATCTGGGGTTTGTCTTGTGGTCCACTAAATCCAATGGGGGAGGCACGAATCAGACATGAACGACAACAGCACGTGGTGAATGGACGATGAGAAGGACGGGAGGGTAGGGTATGTAGACCTCCGAGACTGCGAAGTAGGATAGTGACTAGGACCTCCATCTGTCACGTACCGGTCCACCATCTTGGAGCTGCTTGCCTCGGTCAACCCGACGATGGTCACGATTCAGACCAAACAGAAGCATTTTCGTCTTCTCATCGCCTCTCTTTCTCTTTGCTATAACGTCCTCCACCAATGCAATCTCAATACGCTTCTGACAATCCCAATGACCCGAAGTTTGGCACAGCCGTGCTGCCACAAACAAAGCTCCTCTTTGCTTGCACGTTCGTCGGCAGGATCCCTGCTGCCATGCCGGCGCTGTAGTCCCATTGCGTTGCTGACTCGGTCTTCCATGTCCAGTAGAACCTGAGATACGTGTTAGCTTTGTTGCTCTATGTGCCCACCTGTTCTGGATCAGGTAGGATCTTGTGTACTCACCAACCCCATCCCAACTCATAACTTTGCATCTGTGCCTCTGCAAACATCATCAGCCACTGCTTATACGCCGCACTATACTGGCTCGGGTCCGCATTCGCGCTAGAACAGTCACATCGAGGTGAGTTCTGTGTCGGACACTGAGGCGTCAGTACATTCGCTCCCAGCCCATTCATATTCAGCGTGCCCTCCCAACGATTCCCAAACCCGACATCGTTGAGGTAAGCCTGGCAATCCGTGTCGGCCTGGCTGAATTCGCCGCAGAGGAAACTGCCAAAGCCTGTTTCAGTGCTCATGCTGCCTGTTGTCTGCTGTGCCCAGTTCTGGCAGGCAAAGGTAAGTTTCGGAGTGTGGGGCAGGGACAGCTGGTCGTTGTTGAAGACAACATATTGGTGGGCATCGAGAAGGATGTTGGGATAGCCGGTCAGCAGGCCATGCCAGTTTGGAAGGCCAAGGAAGCCGTCACCGATGACAATGATAGTGCTGTTTGGCATGCCGGAGGCGCGGACGAGGGAAATGGCGGACTCGGACCAGCTGATAACGGAGGATGTGACGAGGGAGACCATGCGGGGTTCGTTGACGAGACCGTACATGGTGACTAGATTGGCGTAACGAGGTTGAGCAAAGAAGGTGGACAATTGTTGGTGAATGTCGAGAGATCGTTGAGCATTGAGTGTACCATCAGTCCCGTTGAGCCAGCCAATTGTGCCTTGTCGACCGGAGTGATTCCAACCATTCTGACTGCCAGGCAGGGCGTGGAGATCGAGGTTGACGCGAATGCCGTACTTGCGTGCCCATTCGAGACCTCGAAGCAGATATCGCCAGCTGACATTGGCTACATATGGGTCTCCACTATATGTTGTCACAGCCCAGTATGGATATGGGATTCGGACATGGTCAAATCCTGCTGCTTGGATGTTGACGAAGTCTTGCTCTGTTATGAAGGACGCATAATGCTTCTCGATTGTTGACTTAGCCTGAGACGGTCCCAATGTCTGACTCAACGTATACTCGTCAACTACGCCTTGACTGCTTGGAAACTGGGTGAATAGCGAAGGAGTGATGAAAGGCTCGATACTGAGCCAGCCACCAATGTTGACTCCACGAATTACTCGAGTGCCATACTGCCAGCTCTCCTCGAGGGGTGGTACATTGCTGTTGGCACGAGCATCATCGTTCCAGGTAGAATTCAGACCCATGACAGAGAGTCCGCCTACAGTATCATTCGTGAAAGTCACATTGAAGTCTGTTGTATCGTACCAGGTAAATGGATCCAGGAAGGTGCCTTGTGCATATTGTGGTATGGAGTCTTGTGATATTCCCTGTAAGCTTGCTGTGCTCGGTGCTGTAGATACTGCTTGAGCTGGAGTGGACGAGCTCGATGAGCTATTCTTCTTGCTCACTGACACTCCGACAATGATAGCAATGATGAGAATCAGGAGAAAGACACCGACTCCTATCCCTATAAGGAGGATCAGTTTCCGATCCCATGAAGACGGTCACTTCACATACATATCCATTTTCTTTTCCGCCTCTTCCTTGCGTCTTCGTCCTCAAACGTCGACCCTGGCCCAATTGTCTGATACTCATTCTTCGACCTTCGCTGCCGCGGCTCATATTCACCATCCTCAAGTAGTGGTCCGCTCACGACCCTCCGCGTTCTCCTCTTTTCTCGATAATGATTGTGGTCTTCTTCTGCCTCTTGCCGTCGCCGTCGCTCCTGCCGTCTTGCCGCCCGTCTTGCCCGTGCTCGAGCCTCATCGTCGTCTGGGTCCTCTTCGCGATACCGTCTTGGTGAGTGCCGTTGTTGCTCATTTCTTTCTAGCTTCTGGTTGATAGCATCGAGTTTAGCTAGGGCGTCAAACGACAAGGTATCGGTCGTCGTCGATGCGTCTGTATGAGGTCGCGCCCGTCGTGCATGGTCATCTCGCCGGCGGCGGTGGTCGTCTGTAGCTCGTGCTCGTTGTCTTTCGGAACGTGATGCCATGCGCAGGGCAGAATCCTACGGCGCTGTTCCCGGTAAATCTCTCCGATGCAAGGATTGTGCCCTTCACTGCTCAGACTCTTGAAGATTGTGATCTAGTGCAGTATTCTGCAATACAGGTTCATGGTGTTTCAAAGGTGCAGTCCGATTTGAATGTGCTGCCTATGTGCTAAAGCTTGTTGTCACAACAATTAAATCACGTTAGCAGGGTGACCCCGCATTCGAGAAATACAGCATTCATACGAATGGCGACGATCCGAAGTAGCAATATGGCACAAATACATTCTATATGCGGCCTCTACTTGGCGCCAGCGCTCCATGCTCACAATATACGCAAGTCTTTGATATCGAAAATCCTACCACTCCAGATGTATGTCGTATGAACAGCTCGACCCTGCATGGGTGTGTCAAACTCGCTTTCAGATTGCTCTCGAATCGGGTCCTATGCAGATGCTCGTCGTGTGATCCTGAATGCTTCACACTGAATAAGCGTTGCCGTGCCCAATAGGCTGAGTCAGGTGGTTGGGAACAGCCGTGGACGGGATGCTGCCCATGCTGTCTGTGTGTCTCGTCTCCAGTTCTAGGATGCATCTCAAGCGCCGTTCGTGTTATTCCTCCCGTCTTCCTCAACCTTTTGTGGGCTATGAGGTCTGCTTTGAGGACTTCGAAAGAGTCCGTGCTTGTCGATGTATTTTAATGTCGGTTCTGGAATCAGATATCTTCAACGCGTTAGCTTGTCGTAACAAAGGAGTAATAGAGGTATCTTACCGTATACTCATATCCTTGCTGAGGAAATTCCGCACTTTTGTCGAAGAGACATCGTTGGTCACGAGTTGTGGGATGGCGAAGATGTTTGAACGCCAATGCGATAACGACGCCAATGCCTTCTCCATGTCTGTACCGCTGCGCTCGATGATGAATCCACCATACCGCCCTAGGATATGTTCAAGGTCATCCTGTGACCAAACACCAGGTTCTGACATTGTCTGGATGAGGTCGGCGCCGCTCAATAGAGACACTTTTGCCGCTTTGCGTTCGCCATTACTGCATTCGACTCCACCTCGCACTTCGTTGATCTCGTGTGCGAAGTGATCTAACACGACCGCCGTCCTTGTGTATTCTTTCTTCGAAGCCTCCCATCCGTCGACCATTATCCAACTCGACTCAGCCGCAGCCAGCCGACACATCTCCAGTCTGTCATGCGCTTGTGCAAGTCCCGCCTTTTTATATGCATCTGAAACAGGGCTAAGGTAGCCTCCCACAACCTCATAGTTTGTGTTTTCCCGCACCCAATCCACACACATCTCGAACATGCGCAAGTGAAGGTAAGTTATCGGGGAGAAAGAACCGCATGAGATCAACACTAGAGGTGTCCTTGTCGGATTCTTCAGTTTGCGCATCTTATCGAGAGAGAAAGTGTAGGACTCCATGTTGACGTCTGCCGCAGTGAAAGGCCGAGACCGGCGCGCCGATTGTCCGGATGTGAAGGCGCGAGCTGAACCAGTATGTCGCGAGTATTGTGAATATCCAATGCAACGTGAAGCCTTGATGTATATGTACGCCGTGCCCGCCAGAAGCCGAGGATAGCGATAGAGGGGTGCAGATATTGCTGACCTTGATGTGAATAGTGCAGATCGTCGCGTAGTGTTCATTGACCGGACATGCTGATACGTTTCCGTGTAGTATATAGTCTATATCATAGAGCGAGGGAGAGGCGCAAAGTATATTGGAGGAGTTGTTGTGTGAAGTGGTGGAAGTAGAGGAAGTGCGATTAGGTAAGTGGTCAATGGTGGTGGTCGACCTCGACCTAGATTGTGAGTAATGGTGCTGTCAAGACACGTGACCAACCGGAGGTACGCCGATTCCAGACTTTAACACCGCGGTATGATCTCAATAGCAACTTGGCTGTGGGAGTCTCGGATCTTGTAGACTCACTCCTGGAGTCAATACTGACACATCTCTCCTCCTACAACTTCAACAAAATATATAGCTTTCGAGAACATGGAGGCTTGAACATCACGCCAACGGACAAAGAAGCTCGGGCCGGAATGGACGAATGAGGCACGCACCTTCCAGGTAGAACAATCCCCCACCACATCATCCAAGCCCCTCTTTGTCTCGAAAGGTAAGTCAGACCCGACCGACATGTGCTTGGTTGACCGTATCTCATGAATCACGCATTGCTAACTCACTTCGTCGTTCACGAAGTAGGACACTCTCGTCTCATCATCTTAGCCTCTACCACTCTTCGATCAGATACTCTTGAACCACACCAACACAACTCCAAGAAATTCAATATTCTCAAGGCACGCAACACGACTTGACGCTCTCGTCATCCTGTATCCGTCCGTCAAGGCTCGGGTCATCTTCCTTCACGTCACTGGAATCATTTTCTCATGTCGTCGAGGATCACTCGCTCTTCAGCCAGACAGTCGGCCTCTTCAGCATCTTTATCCAGCATTGAATCTACCAAAAAAACTTCTGAACAACCTCAGCCAGCCGCAAAGGACAAGCCTCCGGCTACTGCTAGGAAACGAAAGGCATCCGCAGCGGATCTGAGTACGAGTGTCAAGAACGAGGAACAGGAGATACCTGCTTCGACACATCGATCTAAGAGGGTGAAACAATCCCAGCTCGAGGTGAAAGCAACAGTATCTGCTTCCAAACGTCAGAAAAAGTCCAACGCCACCGGTGCCATGGCTTCGCCCGGGTATGCTCCCGGTCAGGAAATTAGACGATCTCACGTACTGACAGATACCGATAGTGAACAGACCAAGGTCGAATTGACACATCAGGCACCACAACATACCTCTAGCTCTTCAAAGAAGAAGTCTGGCAAGGCTAAAGCTGCTGCCACTGATTCGACTGACACGCCAACCACAAAACGTTCGAAGAAGGCTTCGAAAAGGTCAGAAAATCGGTCAAAGGAGACGAGCAACCCATCATCACATAAGCTCGAAAAGCCAGTGGACGAAGAGAAGACAGGTGAAATTTCGGAGGATGACGGAGAGGAGGATCCCGAAGGCAGAAACTATGATGACGGCGAAGAGGAGATGGAAGAACATGACTTTGATGGATGGCTTGGTGGAGCGGGCGCTGGTGCTGGTGGTCCTGGTGGCAGCGGACTCAGCAGTACTCTAAGAGCTCTGACTGGAATGATGGCTGGCATGAATGGCAGGTTCCGAGGCATGCTCGACAATCTCAAACAGAAAGATGATCCTTCGATGCAGCTTATTGGCCTTCAAACATTATCAGAGACTCTGCTGGTGTCGACCGAGGACACGCTTGCAGGTCATTTCTCTCCTGAAGTCTACCTCAAGGAGCTCATTCCTCTCATGCAACCAAATGACTTTACCGGAGAGGAAAATCCCGAGATGATGCTTTTGGCATGTCGATGTATTGCAAACATGATGGAAGCGCTCCCAGCGTCTACTGCTTCCGTGGTGTATAGCGGAGCAGTTCCTGTACTCCTATCGAAGCTCATTGAGATACAGTACATGGACCTTGCAGAGCAGGCACTTCTGGTACGTGAATCACCTTTCACTCAGATAACTTTGACGATGCTGACAATAAGTAGACACTGGAAAAGATCTCGGTCGAATTCCCTTCGTCTATTGTTCGTGAAGGTGGTCTCGCAGCTTGTCTGACGTACCTCGATTTCTTCCCAACAAGTACTCAGCGCACTGCAGTGACAACAGCCGCAAACTGTTGCCGAAACATACCTGGGGACTCCTACGCTTCCGTGAAAGATGTCATGCCAATCCTACAGAATGTCCTCGATAACAACGATCAGCGTGTCGTTGAGCAAGGATGTCTGTGTGTGTCCAGGATCGTGGAGAGCTTTAAGTGGGAAGACTCAAAGTTGGAAGGTTTGATGAGTGCAGACTTGCTTCGAGCCATTCTTCGACTTCTGGTGCCTGGCACGACAAATATGATCGGTCCCAATATCCAGACGCAGTTCCTCAAAGTACTAGGACACACTGCTCGAGCCAGCCCAGCTCTCACTGCTGATCTGTTCAAGATGAATGTTGTGGAGACTCTCTTCCAAATGCTGACTGGGGTCTCCCCGCCATCAGGCGTTGACGATGTTGCTCATAAGATTGACAGCTTGATGATCATGCAGGCTCTGATCCACCGACCCAAGGATCAGATCTTTGAAACACTGAATGTCATATGCGAGCTGCTGCCAGACAAGGACAATGGTAATCTTGGTCTCAGCGTAGAGCTCGCAGATCTGTTCGCGGACTACAATCAGTACAATCGTACTAGACGTTCACCCCAGCTTCCGGTTGAGGACGAGCTTGCCGAGTGCAAGCCTGAGCTTCGCCGCTTTGCTGTTGTACTTTTCCCGACGTTGACCGATGCTTACTCCAGCACGGTCAACCTGAATGTCCGTCAAAAAGTACTAATAGCACAGATTAAAATGTTATCTGATTTGGATGTGGACATCCTGGAAGACGCTCTACGATCTGTACCGTACGCGTCATTTCTGGCTTCAGTTCTGTCCCAGCAAGACCATCCTCATCTGGTCGTACTTGCTCTCCGCGCGACTGAGCTGCTGCTGAAAAGACTTGAGACGATATATCGATATCAGTTTTATCGTGAGGGCGTGATATCAGAAGTTCGCAAGCTTGCTGAAAGACCATTGTCTGTCGTCGAACCACAGATCACGGTGTCAGCTGCTGCTACTTTAGACACGCCACAACGAGTTCCCTCTTCCACAATCGCAGCCCCCGTTCATACCGTCCCACGCCCTGATCATGCCGATAGCGAGCACGACTCTGACGACGATGATGATGATCATGACGACGAAATGGGTGATGCTCATGACGACGAAGACGATCAATCATCTGACGAAGAGGAAATCTCGGCGACAGCTCGCTTACCGAAGTCCATATCTCAAATCATGCAGGACTTGATAACAAAGTATGCTCAGAAATTCCTTGTGGATTGTGAATCTGAGCAAGGCGCTGCATTACGTAACAAGGCGGCGTCACGTTTACAGGAGATGCAAAGCTTGATCACCGACATTGCCGCTGCGTACGAGACCGGTAACACAGATGTGGGCGCGAAACTGTTCAGACAGCTTGCACAATACTTTGATGGTGATACTTTAGACAGTATCACAAGTCATGAGCTTATGACCTCCAAGCTTGTGGAAAGACTCTTGGACATCTTTCAAGATGTCGATGGGCAGCCGAACGAGCTCGCACGAGCTGCATTCGTCGAAGTCTTCATGGGCACAACAATCAGCTCGCGCTCGAATTCAGTCACAACGGATGCTCCCGCGACACCTTTCAGCAGCCTCGTGCATAAATTACAAGATCTCCTTTCTCGTGCTGAGCACTTTGAGGTGCTGACTGTGCACTCTGGTAATTCGGACTCTAGCCGGAGTAGCGCGGTGTCGATGCTTGCGAAGCAGATTCGTGTCAAGCTTGTTGCTGACGAAGAGTCTGGCGTTCCGCGGCCATATCGGAACATCACCGTATCGATCCATGCGATAGCGACTTTCAAGGCCCTTGATGACTATCTGCGTCCTAGAATCAGCATGGCAGATCGTCCTAGACCGACTAGGACGACAGATACAGAGTCCCTGACTGGAGCACTGAGCGCCGTCATGGACAGTCTAAGCAATGCTCCAGCTGACTCTGGAAAGGCGCCGGCGACACCCACCGAGGCCCAAGAAGGCAGCAACTCCGAATCACGACAAACCTCTCGCAAATCTTCTCGATCAAAATCAAGGACCGGCTCCAAGGCACACTCAACAACAATTAAGCCTGAACCGTCGTCCGCAGACACTATGAATACTAGGAAATCGAGGCGCAAGTCAAAGTTGACACAACCACAAGATACACAAAGCACAGAACTTGCTACGCCGAACATCAAAACAGAATCAGATGAGAACTTGGAGTGTGCGGATGAAACACAGTTGACGAACGAAGATAAAGAGCTTGATGATGGTACGTTGAACGCCATCGTCGATGATCTAGATGATGAAGATGAAACTGAAGAGTCCGACTCTACTGCGGTCAACCTGGAGGTGGCTTCATCTGGTAAGGTAACCGCACGACAAGACGATGGCACGAGGATCGCAACACCAACGCAAGGATCCACACCGACCAAACCAACGACTCAGAAGCCATATTCGAGTGAAATGGCGCGCTCACTTTTGTCACAGCTTTCGGGTCGCGCGATGTCATATGCTGCAGCACTACAATCGACGCCGCAAGATTGGCATCTCGAGTTCTACGTGAACGGCCAGCATATCACTAATGAGACGACAATCTACCGAGCAGTTCACCAGATGCAAACATCATCAGGCGAAGTCGCGTCACGAAATTTCTGGTCTTCAGTGCATTCGATCAGTATTAAGAAGGTCGCTGGACCACCGCCTGCTGAGTCAGACACTCTGCACTCAAATCCTGAGCCAGCACCACTTTCGCCAAGTGGACTTCCCCAATCTCTGGAGGATAACCCTGAAACTGCTACAATCCTTCGGCTGCTCGGTATCTTGCACGACATCAACAACAATCTGGACGATGTTATGATCGATCTCCAGGACACCCAAAGGTTCAGTCCAGAGCCACTGACACAGTTCGTCAATACCAAGCTTACTGCTAAACTGAATCGACAACTGGAAGAGCCACTCGTTGTTGCTTCGAATTGCTTGCCTAGCTGGAGCGAGGATCTCGCACGGTTATATCCGTTCTTGTTCCCATTCGAGACAAGACATTTCTTCCTGCAGTCTACCTCCTTTGGTTATTCTAGATCAATGAACCGCTGGCAGGATGCGCAGACCACGAGTGACTCGAGGAGGAATCGTCACCGTGATGAGCGCCCTTACTTAGGACGACTCCAACGTCAAAAGGTCCGCATCTCAAGAAACAAGATCCTGGAGTCGGCTGTAAAGGTCATGGAACTGTATGGGGCGTCACCAAGCATACTTGAGGTTGAATATTTCGAGGAGGTAGGCACCGGACTTGGGCCTACGCTTGAATTCTACTCCACTGTATCCAAGGAGTTCTCCAAGAGGAAGTTCCGTATGTGGCGGGAGAATGATTCCAATCTAGCCGACGAATTTGCATTCGGCAAGCGCGGTCTTTACCCAATCCCTATGAGTGAAGCTCAAAGCACTACAGAGAACGGCAAGAAAGTGTTGACCTTGTTCAAGATGCTCGGGAAATTTGTGGCTCGATCGATGCTCGACTCAAGGATCATTGATGTCTCGCTCAATCCGGCCTTCTTCCGTTTCGACCGCAATGCAGGTATTCCGCCATTGTCGACAATCAAGGCAGTGGACCAGGATCTGTTCAAGTCATTGTTGACATTGAGACAATTCTATACTGCCAAACGTGCCATCGAGGAACATCCTCGTCTCACAGCCACTCAGAAAGAGCAAAAGATCTCACTCATCCAGATTGCTGGTGCCACAATTGACGACCTTGCGCTTGACTTCACCTTACCTGGCTATCCTAACATCGAGATCATCCCGAATGGTGCTCAGGTACCTGTTACGATTGAAAACGTGGCTCTGTACATTGCCGGCGTCGTTGACTACACAATCGGCCGAGGTGTACAGAAGCAGATCGAGGCATTCAGAACTGGATTCTCACAGGTCTTCCCCTATTCCGCGCTAAGCGCTTTTACTGCAGAGGAGTTGACTATGCTTTTTGGACGAGTCGAGGAGGATTGGTCAATGGAAAGTAAGTATTGGTATGTCATTTCGGTGAAATAATGCTAAAATCATCAGCTCTCATGGACTCGCTCAAAGCAGATCACGGCTTCAATCTCGACTCACCTGCTGTTCGCCATCTGCTTCAAGTCATGACCGAGCTGTCGCCCGATACAAGACGCGACTTCTTGCAATTCGTCACTGGTAGTCCAAAGTTACCTATTGGAGGTATGTACCTTCTCATGCCTTTGTTCTCGGTGCTACTAACCCATGTCTCAGGATTCAAATCACTCTCACCAATGTTGACCGTCGTCTGCAAGCCTGCTGAGCCTCCACATGGTTCCGACGACTATCTTCCCAGCGTCATGACTTGTGTCAATTATCTCAAATTGCCCAACTACAGCACTTTGGAGGTGATGAGGAACAAGTTTATGCTTGCCATCAAGGAAGGCCAGGGTGCCTTCCATCTTTCTTGATCCATGAGATTGTGTAACGAAGGGGGAAGTTCTGAAGGGGAAGTTGCTAGCTCATGCATACAGCGTAAGGTGCATTGATCAGGAATACACGAGGGACGTCAATGCATTGCGACGGAGTTTTGGGATTTGCTGTCTGAGGAAAGGGAGCTTCACATTCGTTATGATCGAGCTGAGATGCTGCCGATGCTAGGCACGAAGTTTACAATACTTATATGTATATGCTATCAAGAAGAAATCGATGTCTTGGCGTCCTACGTTATGTTGTCGTCGTAGGAATCCGAGCTCGTTCGAGTGGTTGGCACTTCGCACGGCATTGGCAGCTCTGCCTTCCTTCTCTGCTCGCCAATTATATACTGTACTGTATTGTCATGTGAAGACAGCTTCCGTTGCTCTATCACTCCGAATTTCTATACCCGCCGTCTGTCTATCTGTGCAATCCATGCCATGCTTCCATACTTCGCCATGCAGTGCTACCCACTTGGATACTCCATGAACACCATCTGGGATTCGAAAGGACAGTCCGTCCTGATGCTGTAATATGCCTGATCCTCCTATCTCTTTCGCCGTATAAAATGTCCACTCCACCATCTGGCCATTTGAAATGCGAAATACCCAACACATCCACAGCCCGCTAGACAAAAACGCCGAAGATCCCCGCACAACATACCCAAACCTCCCAACTCCTTTCGCCCGCTCGCTTGCGACCCCTGGCTAGCTCGCTCTGGCTAGCTCATTCTTACTCACTACCTCACCTTCCCAAACACAGTAACGACCCCCTCCCCAACCCCAACCTTCCATCC